>TARA_R110000824_G_scaffold197929_2_pt1 | contig 127742 bp, 112 predicted proteins | sample TARA_R110000824 | Tara Oceans TARA_R110000824 (sample SAMEA4397747) | marine metagenome | biome: Polar Biome; feature: [MES] marine water layer (ENVO:01000295) within the mesopelagic zone...; material: water (ENVO:00002006), including particulate matter (ENVO:01000060) such... | reverse complement strand
TATCTTGATTTGTTCCTAATATGGCATATTATACCAATAACGGAACAATCAAAATCCGTAACCGACTAAAATATGCGCCACTATACAGCGGTGTCAGTAATTTGACACATCCAATAAAAAATAGGGCGCCTCAGAAAGGGAGAGAAATGAAAAAAATCATTCCACAATTGGCATTTACAGTCGCGGCCGTCTTCGCCGCGGGGCTCTCGGCAACCTCGACGGCAGCAGCGGATGAAATCAAACTCCGGTTTGCTCATTCCTTCCCGACGTCACATTTTATCCAGAAGCAGGCTATTGAGCCCTGGATGGAAAATGTGACAAAACTGACAGACGGACAGGTGACATTCGATCATTTTCCGGCCCAGCAGCTTGGCAAGTCCAAAGATATGCTGGCGCTCACCCAGAATGGCGTGACGGATATCGGTTATGTCGGCGTCTCCTATGTATCAGACAAAATGCCACTTTCAGGTGTAGCACAGCTACCGGGCAGTTTCGCCACATCCTGCCAGGGGACAAATGCCTACTGGGAGATCGCCAATAAGGATCCGATTGCCAAGCAGGATTTTGCGGATAATAAAGTACGCCTCCTCTTCTCCTTCGTGTTGGAGCCCTATCAGATTTATACCGCCAACAAGAAAGTCATGACGGCTGCGGATGCAGAAGGTCTTAAACTCCGCAGTACGGGCGGGGCCATGGACATTTTCACCCGCAAGATCGGGGCAATTCCTGTCCGCATGACGGCAACGGAAACGCGGGAATCCCTCTCACGCGGAACCCTGGACGGCATTATCTTCCCGAACCAGAGCGTGATCTCCTATGACTTGGTGCCGTTGGTAAAATACGGCACACGGGGCGGCAACTTTGGAAGCTTCGTCGTGACCTTTGTCATGAATGAAGAAGCCTGGGGCAAGCTTCCGGAAGATGCACAAAATGCCCTCACTACGGCCAGTGAAGACATGGTCACGGAGATGTGCAAGAACGTCGATGAAGGGGTGGAAAACGCCATCGCGGAAATGCAGAAGGCAGGGATTGAGTATCATGAACTCAGCGCCTCCGATCTTAAAACTTTCACGAAATATTCCGATGAAGTTGCAGAAGAATGGGCCAAGGATCTTGATGATCGCGGCAAGCCCGGCAACGAGGTTTTAACGCAATTCCAGAGTGCTCTATCTAAATAGAATAACAAAATACTATTCTGGAAAACTAACCGCTGGCGCTTCAAGCGCCAGCGGTATTTTTATGCACAAATATGCGTACATGTGAAATTCCCGAAGGGAAACAGGAGGCATGCAATCCTCCTGTACTTGACATCCGGGAAACGATAAAATGATCCGTAAAAAGGGTCTGACAATGGACAATACATACACACTTCCTCCGTCGACGATCGATACGCCAAGCGCATGGTACGGCCATGAAATGGCGAAGAATACGGATATATGGCTGACATATCTGTCAGCAGCGGAAGTGTCCGAACTTGAAAATGCGGCCGAACACTTTCAATCCGATAATCTCGATCTTGGGCTGATATCAAAGGAAAATTTTTCTCTCCCGCTGCTGGAGCCGAGACTACGAGACCTTCGGGAAAAATTGATGCATGGCATCGGCTTTGAACTGATAAGGGGCCTGCCCGTAACAGCTTATAGCCAGAAAATAGCCGCCACGATATTCTGTGGCATCGGCGCCCATCTTGGGCGTCCCCGCTCGCAGAATGCCGCGGGCCATATTCTCGGACATGTGCGGGATCTGGGCCTGAACGCGAATGACGCGGGAACGCGAATCTATCAGACATCAGAACGACAGACTTTTCATACGGATTCCACCGATGTCGTCGGCCTGATGTGCCTCCGCCCGGCGAAAGAAGGCGGCCAATCCCTGTTAGCCAGCACCGCAACCATTTATAACGAGATGCAGCGACGACGGCCGGATCTGGTACCGGAAATGTTCAAACCCGTGGCGACGGACCGCCGGGGCGAAGTACCACCGGGACAAAAAGCTTATTTCGAGATACCGGTGCTGAACTGGCACCGCGGCCTCTTGACCGGGATTTACCAGCGGCAATATGTCAACAGTGCCCAACGGTTTCCTGACGCACCACGGCTCAGCGGGGCACAGGTAGAGGCGCTTGATTTCTTTGATTCCCTCGCAAATGACCCTCAGCTGCATCTCTCTATGGAGTTACAGCCGGGGGATATGCAGTTTGTCTATAATCATGCGCTGCTACATGACCGGACCGCCTTTATCGACTGGCCGGAGCCAGACAAAAAACGTCATTTGCTGAGGTTGTGGCTATCACTACCGGATGATCGCCCGCTGCCGGAGTGTTTCCGGCAACGTTATGGTTCTATCGATATCGGCAATCGGGGTGGCATCATCGTTGAAGGCACGAAGCTGAATGTTCCCCTTGACGCGAAAAATTGACGGCCAATCTTAACCTCGCCCGTGATTGATGACGATCGATAGAGCATTCACCTATGAATAAAGAGAGATGACGCCCAGCATATAAATCTGCCCTCACGGATCGATCAAATTTCCCTTTTCATCACGCAGTTCGGGCCCAATCACACGGGCCCGCCCGTCCCCAAATCCATTATCACGCTCTGACAAAGCCGCTTTCAATCCTTTTTCTTTTGCCGTCTTTCGGAAATAACGGGTTCCCGGTGCCAGATGTGCCCGGCCGTCATTTTCTGCGGCAAGGCGTTGAAGAGTGCGGGCCCCCATGAGCTCCAGTCCAAGATTGACTATTCTCTTATTGGACGAGAGCAAATCAGCATCGATTTTTGCCAATCGATCAGCCAACCCCTCGACCTCCGCCTCCAGAAGCTCACTCGGCACAGATTTCATCACCAAACCGATATGCGCCGCCTCTTTCCCCGTTATCGTATCCCCCGTCAGGACAAGCCGTTTCGCCCATTGTGGCCCACAATGATAAACCCACATTTGATTAGGTAAAGACCCGAGGTCCCGAGCGGGCGGAAATCCGATTGTCGCGTCGTCAGCCGCAATTATCATATCACAGAGAAGTGCAATATCAGCTCCTCCCGCCAGGCAATGGCCATGAATCTGGGCGATAGACGGTTTGTGCATATCGAACAGAACCATTCGCAGCCGCTGGCTATACTCCAGACGCCATATATCGTCATCAATGGTCGGATCCGCATATATCCCGCCATCGCGATATTTCCTGCCACCAATCGTACTGCTTGCTGGATTATTCAGGTTCGGCGTCAAATCATAGCCGGCTGAAAAAGAAGGGCCTGCTCCTCGCAAAATGACACAATGTACTTCTGTATCATTGTCAGCTTCCCACAGGGCGTCACTCAGTTCCTGCAGCAAACTGACGGAAAGAGCGTTGCGTTTCTCCGGACGGTTAAGTGTAATTCTGGCGCGTCCATCCACGGGCTCATAAATAATATGCTCAAATTCCTTCATTGTTATCCTACTCCTTGGTTTTAGTGAATGGATCACGGTAAAAGTCGTGGGTTCCTGTTCAGGCTGCTACAGCGAGTTCGGCAGCAAAAGTGAAAGAACTGGAAAAATCATGATCAGCGCGAAGACGACAATATCCATGGCAAGGAAATTGATAACCCCTCGGAATATCGTGTGTACCGGTATGGTATTGTTTACGACACTGTTGATGATAAAAACATTGAGGCCAACAGGCGGTGTAATCAAGCCAATCTCCAGCAGCTTGACGACCACGACCCCAAACCATATCAGATCGTACCCCATCCCTTCTACCAGCGGAATGACGAAAGGCAGGGTGAGCAACATGATGCCCAGCGGATCCAGAAACATTCCCATGACCAGATAGATCAAGGCAATCATCACCAGAATGGCCCAGTCAGGCATCTGATAATGTTCAATGAGGCCGATGAGATCATGGGTGAGGCCCGTCAAGGAGACGAAGGCCACAAACATCTTGGCACAAACGGCGATAAAGAAGATTGTTGCGCTTTGCAGCGCTGTGTCTTTCATCGCCTGAATGAAATTTTCCCAGGACAATCTCTTCGCCAGCACGCCATAAGCAAGGGCAATCAGCATCGAAACGGCCGCAGCCTCCGTCGCCGTAAATATTCCGCCATAGATGCCACCGATAATAATCAGGAAGAGCGAGAAAGCCGGCCACGCCCGAATGGTTGCCCGCCAGCGCTCCCGCGCGCTATATGTCTCATCGGCAATTGGCGCATCTGTCGGCTTCAGCTTGGACCAGACAAAAACAACCGTCAGGATACCCATAAGTGATAAAAGTCCCGGGATCACACCGGCCAAAAACAGCTTGTTGATCGATTGCTCCGTAAACAGGCCATACATGATAAACAGGATACTTGGCGGTATCAACGCCCCGAGCGTGCCACCGATCGCCACCGTCGATGTCGCGAGCTGCGGGCTATAGTTAAAACGCATCATTTCCGGAATGCAGATCCGCCCCATGGCCGAAGCACAGGCCAGACTGGAGCCTGTAATGGCCGAGAATCCCGTACATCCGATCGCAGACGCCATGGCAAGCCCGCCCGGCACCCGTGCCAGCCAGACCCGCACTGCAAAATAGATATCCGTCGTGATCTTGGCATGATATGCGATGTGGCCAAGTGCAATAAACAACGGGACCATACTTAACGGATAGGAATGCAGGAATTCGAATACATTCGAGGAGATGAGTGCCAATGTCGGATAAAGGGCTTTTGCCGCCTGAAATTCATCTCCGGATTTATATCCGAAAAATAGGTATGTACATATGATCGCCAGACCTGCCAGTGCGAAACCAATTGGTACTCGCAGGCAAATAAGCACAAGGGTAATGATAAAGCCAAACAGGCTGATGGTCGTCGGATCCATGGAAAATTAGCCCTCTTCAGCAGGCGGAGCAGAACGGCCCGTGAGGACACTGAAAACTGCCCGAGCGTCTTCACCCGTTAATACAAAAAGCCGCAGCACAAACGCGATATATCCAACTAGGAAGATCAGCCGCCCAGGCCATTCGGGCAAATTCAGCTCCCCGAAAAAATACGCACCGTCAGAAGCAACACTTTCAAAGTCGAGATATCCTCCATAAAGAACGGGAAGCAGCATCAAGCTGCCGGTCAAGGAGCCAAGGAGGTTCAGGGCCGGTTGCCAGCTCTCAGGCATGTAGCTGGTGAAAACCTCAACCGCGATATGTGCCCGTCCTGCGGCCACATAAGCAAGTGGCAGGACAACGGCACCGATCATCAATTCCCGCACCATGACCACGTCATCCGGAACTGATATGCCAAACAGTAACCGCCCGAAAATCGTTACATTAATAATGACGCAGATACCGAGAATACAACAGATGGAAAGGGTAACAAGCGCCCCTTCCAGTTTCCGTAAAATCCAAGGTCCCCTATTCTCGGGAGAGGTCCCGGTCAGCGGTTCCATGGGTAGCCTTTATCCAACCGCTCGTCGTTGTACTTCCGAAGATAATCCTGATATTGATCATACATTTTCCCGGCATCAAATCCTGCTTGCTCGGCTTCCTTCCGCCACTCTTCAATATAGGGTGCGGAAGCTTCCTGTAACTTGACTTTCTCGGCTTCAGGGAAGTCGACTATGTTGACATTATTTCCGTCTATCCCGGCTGCCAGGTCTTCGTATGCCTGTTTGTTTCCCGCAATAATTTTTCCGGCGTAGTGATCAATAAAATCAGATCCGAGCTGATCCAGGATTGCCTTCTGGTCATCGGGCAGATTGTCATAAACATCCTTGTTCATGACATATGCCATGCCCATTAAGGCGCCCCAGTCGAGCTTGGTCACCTCGTTCGCGACTTCCTGCAATTTAAAGGCGGGAATGGCGTAGCCATACATTTGCGTACAATCAATCAGTCCTGTTGAAAGACCCTGATAGGCATCGGCAGAACTCATACTCACCGGTGTTGCGCCGAGGTCACTAAATACTTTGCCATAAACACTTATCCCCCGGACTTTCAGCCCATCAATGTCCTCGACGCTCTTCAAGGATTTATCTTTACAGATAAGTTCAATCTGGGTTGTCGTAATGTTTGTAATATATTGAAGGTTGAGATTGTGAAACTCCTCCTGAATGTCAGCATTGTTTTTTACAAGCTCATAAATGGACCGCGCGCCCACCCAAGGATCGGAATATTGCATTGGCAGGTCCGCAATTGAATAGGCCGCATGAAGTTTTGGATTATATGCGGCCACAATAAGCCCCATGTCTGCAGCTCCTGCCCCAATGCCCTTGGTTGCCGCCTTGAATTTCATCAGCGCACCAGCCCAGTGATATTCCAGTTTCAACTCGCCATTCGTTCGCTTTTCCAGCTCGTCTCCCATCCAGATCGTCGCTTCCACGCGTGTCCCCCGGTTCGGCGCACCATCCGTCCAGGTAAGAACAGTTTCCGCCTGAGCCAGCCCGGCAAGCATGGATATCGCCAGCCCCGTCACAACAAGAAATTTTCCCATGTTCATTTTCTTCATTCTTCCCTCCATAAAAGATGCAGAACTGCAAAATCCATACGTTTGCATTCCAGATTTATCGCAACCAAAATTGTCGCATCTGATTTCCAAAATTCTTCTAATTACGTTTTCCCGTCTGCATTGCCCTGCTTTCAAATTTTGAAAGATACCTAATTAGGCAAACATTTTATTCGTATATTCGAACTTAAAACCAATTTTTCGAACGATATTACAAAAGATGATCTTCTGTCAATCCATTTATCCAAGAGTGTATTTCCCCGTAGAAGCTGGCTTGACAATATTTTACATTCGAAGCTATTAGTACATCGCGCTCAGGAATAATTTCATATATTCGGACAGTAATTCTTTTATTTGAGTTCTTGAGACTTTAAGGCACCCTTTTGAATCTGAAGTTGAACTGCAAACCCATTATTCGATGCGGTGCCTAGTTATCCGGAACCGCGGCGGGAATCCGGTCATGTGAATTGCGTCGGACAAAACAAACTCTACTGTTCTGACGCTGGAGCGTTTATAAGGTAGTAGATGGAATTATTCCGGCAATTCAGTGAGCAAGTATCAGCAGATGGATAAAAACCCGCAAAGCAAGACAGTCAAGCAGTCCACATCGGATAAAGGCCCGCGGTCCGTCGAACGTATTCTGACCATACTGGAGACCTTGGCCAGCAACAGGACCGGCGCAACACTATCGGAACTTGCGAAAACGGCCGGCATCCCGAAATCAAGCATCGTTGGCCTGCTCACCGGATTGACGGAAGGAAACTGCCTGAAGCGGGACAGCAGCGGAAGATATTTTCTGGGACCACGCTTTATCGCCCTAGCGATGAGCACAGCAACGAACCAGGAGTTTGTTTCATTACTTCATCCCAGCCTGCTGGAACTTGTCAACAAAACCGGCGAAACAGCAATCATCGCAAGCCTGGTGCTAGATGAGTATTTTATCACCTTCCTGGACAAAGTCGAAAGCCCAAGCTCAATAAGATACACAGTGACAATAGGAGAGCGCCGGGAGCTTCATTGCACTGTCGCCGGCAAACTGTTTCTCTCCTATCTTCCTGAAGATCGGCTTGAAACCTATTTATCGACCTGCCGCCGGAAGAAATTTACAGACAAAACCCTGACAGGAAAATCCGAGCTTCGCGCAGCGATCGAAGAAATCAAGAAGGACGGCTTCGCCAGAACCTTTGATGAAAGAGTTGTCGGGGCCAGCGCCCTCGCCGCCCCGATATATTCCGGCAACGGTCAGGTCCTGGCAGCTATCATGCTGGCAGGACCGACTGAGCGAATGAGAAACAACAATAAACTCAATGAGCGTCTTGTTCTACAAACAGCCGAGGAGGCAAGCCGGCTCCTGGGTGGAAGCATCCCCGGAAAAGCCGCGGGATAGAGCAGCACCGACTCCCAAAGAGCAAATCAACGCCGTTATTTTCCGGATCCCCGGTTCCATGGGTAGCCCTTCGCCTTCCGCTCCTCCTCATACTTTTTAAGAAGGTCGAGGAACTGCGCCTGCAGGGCCGCCGCGTCAACGCCCGCTTCATTCGTAGCCTTCCGCCATTCCTCATGATACTTGCGGGTTGCGTCAAGAAGGCGCGCTTTGTCGGCATCCGATAATTCGTAAATATTAACTTTGGTTCCGTCTATTTCAGACGTTGGATTATTTATCAGGATATCATTATCCAGCAGCATTTTTTTCACATAATAATCAATGGATTCAACGCCAAGATCGTCAATTATCTGCTGTTGTTCAGGTGTCAGGCTATCATAGGTATCCTTATTCATCACATAGGCGAGCCCAAGCAACGCGCCCCAGTCAAGCTTGGTGATTTCCTGCGCAATTTCCTGAAGTTTGAACGCCGGAATGGCATAGCCATATATCTGGGTACAATTCACAAGCCCGGTATCAATCGCCTGATACGCCTCATAAACAGGCATCGCAACATTGGCGGCACCAAGATCACTAAAAATCTTCCCGTAAACGCCAATGCCCCGGACTTTCAACCCATGAACATCATCCAATGTTTTAACTGGTGTGTCCTTGCATATCAGCTGAATTTCAGTTGATGTAACATTTGTGATGTATTGCAGGTTCAAATTCGCAAACTCCGCCTGCAAATCCTCGTTCTGACGGACCAGATCATAGATTGCGCGGGTGCTGACCCACGGATCCGAATATGGGGTCGGCATATCTCCCAGAATATAGGCCTGATGCAGTTTGGGATTATACACACCCAGTACCAATCCCATATCTGCAGCACCAGCGCCAATTCCCTTTACCGCCGCCTTGGGTTTCAAAAGGGCACCGCCCCAATGAAATTCAATTTTCAACTCGCCATTGGTTCGTTTTTCGAGCTCATCCGCAAACCATTGCGCCGCCTCTGCACGGGTACCACGATTTGGGCTCCCGTCAGTCCATGTCAGAACCCTGGTGGCATTTGCCGGCAACACGATCGCAATCGCCAGCAACCCCGCACAAACAACTGTTTTTATATTATTGATATACCTCATTTCTCTCCCCTTTTTTGCAAGCATCCAAGTTGGTGTTATTGGTGTTTTTTGATCTGTAACTACGCATACCCGTCTGCTAGACGGCCTAACCCTCTTGAGCGATAAGGCTAAAATGACCGCGATCAAGAACCACTTCGTTCCGATCTTCAGCGACAACGCGAAAACGGCCCTCCATATCGTCAACCCAAATATCAACCCGCAACGTATCGCCAGGAAAAACAGGCTTACTAAACCTGCAGGCATACCCGCCAAAAAGCTCGGGACTGGATTTGCCAATAGTTTCCTGCAGAATAAGGCCGACAACACCCATACTGCAGAGCCCATGCAGGATAGGACGCTCGTATCCCGCCTGCCTCGCGATATCGGGCATAATATGTAACGGGTTATAGTCACCGCTGAGGCGGTAAATCATTGCTGACCGCGGATCGGTCTTCTTACTAATGGACATATCGGGTGTTTGCTCAGGCATTGCCGCCAACGGAACAGGAGCTTCACCATAATCCCCACACCCTCCATCTCCGCGACAGAACACCCCCGTTGTAACGCGGCATAACTCCTCTTTGGTTTCCGCATCCCGCAACAGCTTTTCATAATAAACAATGGCACCCCGTCCTTCGCCTTTGTCCTTAATCCCCAATACGTTGTGGCTGACCAGTACAGTTCCATTTGCGGACAAGGGACGGGAAATACTGAGAAATTGCTCCGCATGCAAAAGTTTGACCCAATCAACTTCCAACGCAGGATCACGAAGCCAGAACCCCGGATGCCCCAAAACCATTGAATAAGAAGGCAGGGCTTGCAACCCCTCTTCATACAGGTATTTCAGCTCCCGTTCGTTCATCGGATCCAATCCGACATTCACGCCAAGAGCATACAGAATAACCTCTCGCTCCTGATAGCTGACCTCGGTATCTGGAAAGCTGTACCTGATCACTTTTTCCGGAATCATCTTAATTCACCATTTATGTAAACGCATTTAAAGATACCTTAATGTTCGTATATACGTATATATATACATTTATACGAACATCATATTCGCTAATTCTAAACTGTCAATCCACATTTTTTGATAGAGATGTATTGACAACGAAAAAAGCAGAAAGTATCAATATGCGTATCATGTACGAATATTGATACATTAGACTATGACCTTAAGCACAGGCAATCCGGCAGGGATTTTAAAAGCGGGAGAAAAACTACAATGAAAAACCCAATGTCACTTGAAAATCAGAACATAATCATAACCGGTGCAGGACAGGGAATTGGGGAGGCAGTCGCAAGGCTTGTCGTTGATCTTGGCGGCAAGGCTATTCTGGTCGACCTCCAGGAAGATAAGGTAAATGCTGTTGCCGACGATCTGGGGTCCGAGAATGCGGAAGTTTATATCGGCTCGGTCGCAGAGCCGGGCTTCGTACAGGATATGGTGGACAAAGCCGTCGCACGAAACGGGGCCATTCATGGGTTGGTCAACAATGCCGGTATCGTCCGGGCTGCCATGGCGATAAAGATGCCGATTGAGACTTGGCAGCAGGTGATCGATGTCAATCTGTCGGGGGTATTCTATTGTCTGCAGGCCGTGGGCCGTCATATGTATCAACGCGCCGAGGATGGCGACACAAGCCCGGCGTCAATCGTCAATATTTCATCCGATGCCGGTCGCCGCGGCACAATCGGACAGATTAATTACGGTGCGGCTAAATCAGGGGTTATGGGCCTGACCATGAGTGCCGCGCGTGAATGGTCGGCAAAGCAAATTCGGGTCAATACGATTTGCTTCGGTGTCGTCGAGACCGAAATGACCGAGACAATCCGCTCAGACAAGTTCCGCGATGGCGTAATGGCCCAGGTCCCGATGAAACGCTTTTCCACGCCGGATGAAGTGTCTCAACCTGTTTGCTTCCTCCTCTCGCCTGCCGCCAGCTACATTACCGGGCAGCATTTATCCGTGAACGGCGGCTATACGATTGGTGTTTAGACCGGAAATGACACAGGAAAACCGAAATAAAAAGTTTGCGACGGCAGCATCGCGCAGCGGCCCGCAGTCGGTCGGACGCATCTTTTCCATTCTGGAATTTCTTGCGTCGACAGACGCCGGTGCCACTTTGTCGCAACTTGCCATTTCGGCATCTGCGCCAAAAACAAGCCTCGTCGGATTGCTGGCCGGTTTGATTGAAGAAGAATGTCTGAGACGAGATGAAAGCGGCCGGTATTATCTCGGCCCACGTTTTATGACGCTTGCGATGCGAGCTGTATCAGGACGGGATTTTCTGAAACTGGCACGCCCCGCCCTTACAGACCTGTCGCGAAAGACTGGCGAAACGGCAGTGATCGCCGCGCTGAGCCACGAAGATAATATGGTGACGTATCTTGATAAGGTGGAAAGTGCTAATTCTATACGCTATTCCGTCACCGTCGGGGAAGTTCGCGAATTATATTGCACCGTTGGCGGCAAGCTTCTCCTTGCCTTCTTTGAGCCCGAGCGGCTGGAGACTTATCTGCGCTCCCATCGTCGCAAACGGTATACGGACACCACTCTTACCGGCAAGGCCGAGATCATGGCAGAGCTTGAAAAAATCCGTCAGGAAGGCATTGCCAGAACGTCGGATGAGCAAGTTCAGGGATCAAGCGGGCTGGCCGGACCAATCTACTCAAATACAGGAGAAATCATCGCGGCGCTTCTGATCGCAGGGCCATCGGAACGCATGCGCGCCAATGCCGCCCGGAATGAACAGCTTGTCATAGAGGCTGCGAAAGAATGCACGAAAGCAACTGGCGGCATTGCACTTGATTCATCTTTAAAGACGCAAGGGGAATCGCTTAGAAAGTGATAATCCTCTCGCACCAGAACAACTAAGAAAAACAAATAGTAAGGACAGAAAATGAGCTTCGCACTTACCGCCGAACAGCAACAAATCAGGGACAGCATTTCACGGATATGCAAGCCGTTTGGAGATGACTACTGGCTTCAACGGGATACGGACGGAAAATTTCCCGAGGAGTTCTGTCAGGCAATCGTCGATGAGGGGTTTATGGGAATTGCCATGCCGGAAAAATACGGGGGCAGCGGTCTTGGGATCGCCGATGCCGCGGTCATGGCTCAGGCGATCACGGAATCAGGCGCCGCCAATGCCGGTTTTGCTGCCCTGATAATTGGCATCTTTGGCCTCAATCCCGTTGTAGTATTCGGCACGGAGGAACAGAAACAGAAATGGCTCCCCCCGATCATCAAACGCGAGGATGTTGCCTGCTTTGCCGTCACCGAACCGAACACCGGCCTTGATACGACAAGACTGAAAACCCGCGCTGTATGGGATGGGAAGGATTATGTCGTCAAGGGCGAGAAAATCTGGACGTCAACGGCTCTTCGCGCGAACAAGATGCTGCTCATTGCCCGAACAAAAAGGGAAGAAGAGACAAAACGTCCCATCGATGGGCTTTCTCTGTTCTATACCGATCTTGACCGCGATTATGTCGAAATTCGTCCCATCGACAAGATGGGAAGGAAATGCGTCGATTCCAATCAACTCTTCATCGATGGACTGCGTATCCCGAAGGAACATCTGGTCGGCGAGGAAGGCAAGGGATTTCGCTATCTTCTGCATGGATTGAATGCGGAAAGAATCCTGATTGCCGCCTCCATGGTTGGCCTCGGGCGAGCGGCACTGAAGAAAGCAAGCCAATATGCCCGCGATCGCGTAGTATTTGGACGCCCCATTGGAATGAACCAGTCAATTCAGCATCCGCTGGCGGAATCCTGGGCAGAACTGGAAGCGGCAAATCTTATGGCCTTCCAGGCTGCCAATATGTATGATGCGGGTGAAGACTGCGGCCTGCAGGCCAATGCAGCAAAATACCTCGCTGCGGAAGCTGCCTTCAAATCCTGTACAAATGCCGTCATGACCCATGGCGGGATGGGATATGCCAAGGAATTTCATGTCGAACGGTACATGCGTGAATGCATGATTCACCGGCTTGCCCCGATCAGTCCGCAATTGATCCTTAGTTATCTTGCAGAAAATGCTCTGGATCTTCCAAAATCATATTAAAATGATCGCGCGACCCACAAGAAAACAATAATAGAGGTTAGAACATGAGCCGAACGAGCAAGGCCTATATTGCGGGTATCTATGAACATCCCACCCGCAAGGCCATAGATAAGACAATACCCCAACTCCATGCAGAGGTTGCAATCGGTGCACTAAAAGATGCCGGCCTGACAAAAGATGATGTCGACGGGTATTTCTGTGACGGGGAGGCGCCGGGCCTCGGCGGCATGTCGATGGCCGAGTATATGGGCCTTAACATAACCTATACCGACACGACGGAAACCGGCGGCTCCTCCTACGTTGTGCATGTCGGTCATGCCGTCGAGGCAATTGCCGCCGGAAAATGCAATGTCGCGCTGATTACGCTTGCCGGACGCCCCCGGGCGGAGGGGGTTTCTTCTCTCGGCGCGCGGGATCGCGGCGGCGAATTACCGGAACGCGGCTTCGAGATTCCCTATGCACCTGCGATTACCAATATGTACGGCATGGCAGCAATGCGGCACATGTATGAATATGGCACGACCAGCGAGCAGCTTGCCTGGATCAAGGTTGCCGCCTCGCATCATGCGCAGCATAACGAACATGCCGTACTCCGCGATGTCGTAACGGTGGAGGATGTCGTTAATTCGCCGATGATTTCCGATCCGCTTCATCGGCTTGACTGCTGCGTCATCAGTGACGGCGGCGGCGCCCTGATTGTTGTCAGCCCGGAAATAGCTAAATCCCTTGGCCATCGCTGCGTCAAGGTTCTGGGGCATGGCGAAGCGGTGAAGCATTTGAATGGCGGCCGTTTCAACCTCACCTATACGGGCGCGGCGAAATCCGGTCCGATTGCCTTTGCCGAAGCGAATTTAAAACCCGCGGACATCGATTATGCCTCCATATATGACAGCTTCACGATAACGGTTCTGGAAACCATCGAGGACCTCGGTTTCTGCGAAAAAGGCCAGGGCGGCAAGTTTGTCTCCGACGGCAATCTGATTTCCGGCGTCGGTAAGCTTCCCTTCAACACGGACGGCGGAGGACTATGCAATAACCACCCGAGTAACCGCGGCGGCATGACAAAGGTAATCGAGGCTGTCCGGCAGCTGCGCGGCGAAGCCCATCGGAAGGTTCAGGTACCCGACTGCATGCTTGCCCTTGCCCACGGCACAGGAGGACAGATTTCAACGCGTACAGGAGCAGGAACCGTAATTCTGGGGAGGAACGACGCATGAGCCAGCAGGAACGAACATATAAAGAGCCAGGCATCAATATGGAGACCGAACCCTACTGGGAAGGAACAAAAAAGGGTCAACTGCTGATGAAGAGATGCAAATCCTGCGGTGAGACCCATTTTTATCCCCGCGCAATTTGCCCAATCTGTTTCAGCTCGGATACCGAATGGTATGAAGCCAGCGGCAAAGGCAAGATCTACAGTTACTCCATCATGCGCCGGGCGGAAATACCTTATGTCATGGCCTATGTGACCCTCGATGAAGGGGTCACCATGATGACGAACATTGTTGAGAGCGACTTTGACGATATCGCGATTGGCAAGGTCGTCGAGGTTACCTTTCGTAAGACCGAGGGGGACCAGTCTTTACCGGTTTTCCGGCTGTGCAAATGAGGCGTGAAGGAGAACTCCGATGACAAGGCCTCTAGATGGCGTCCGGATTATAGATCTGTCCAATATGCTGATGGCGCCCTACACAACCCAGATTTTGGGCGATATGGGAGCGGACGTCATTAAGATCGAGGCTCCGGGCGGGGATCCTGTCCGGGGCATCGGCCCTTCCCGCAACCCCGGAATGGGCGCCATTTACCTGAATTGCAACCGTAGCAAACGCAGCATTCTTCTGGACCTCAAGCAGCCTGAGGGTCTGACGGCTGCGCTTGACCTCATGAAGGATGCGGATGTTCTAGTGTATAATCGCCGTCCGCAGGTTATGGCTCGCCTTGGCCTCTCATATGAGACAGTTTCAAAGGTCAATCCACGGATAATATATGCCGGTCTTTTCGGCTACGGTCAGGGCGGCCCTTATGAGAAGAAGCCAGCCTTCGATGATCTCATCCAGGGCGCGGTTTCCATCCCCTCGCTCTCCCACATGGCCGACGGCAGGGAGCCGACCTATGCTCCTACGGCTCTGGTTGACCGCGGCGTCGGCTTATGGGCGGTTGGCCAGATCAATGCCGCCCTTTACTATCAATGCCGCACAGGCAAGGGCCAGAAAGTTGATCTTCCGATGTTTGAAATGATGACGAGTTTTGTTCTTGCAGATCATCTGGCGGGATATACGTTCGAGCCGAAAATCGGGCCGATTGGCTATGACAGAATGCTCAATCCGGACCGGCGTCCCTACCGAACGAAAGACAGTTACGTCTGTGTCATGGTCTATACGGACCGGCACTGGCGTTCATTCTATCAGGCGCTTGGACGCGAAGCCGAGCTTGATGCTGATCCGCGCTATAAAAGCATGACCACCCGGACAGAGAATATCAAACAGATTTATGCAGAGCTGTCCGCCTTGATGCAGACCCGCACAACGGCGGAATGGCTGAAGCTCTTCGATGATGCCGACATTCCGGCGATGCCAATGCATACACCCGAGACGTTGCTGGAGGATCCGCACCTGAAGGCAACGAACTTCTTCAGCACAATCGACCATCCAAGTGAAGGCAAGCTATTGGAGATGGCGGTTCCCAGCCAATGGTCGGATACGCAACCCTCGCCGACCCGGCCCGCACCAAGGCTGGGAGAGCACAGCACAGAAATACTGGCCGAAATCGGCTATAGCGAAGAAAAAATAAAATCTATGCTGGAAAAAGGCATCACGTCCTGATTCCCAAATAAAAAACTTATAACAGGAGAAAACCAAATCATGTCAGGTCTGTACTACGAAGAATTCAAACCGGGAATGGAATTTGAACACCCCTTGCGGAGAACTGTTACGGAAATGGATAACGTCATGTTCTGCGCCATGACCCACAATCCGCAACCGCTTCATCTGGATGAAGAATACAGTAAAGAGACGATGTATGGTCAGCGGATCGTCAACAGCCTGTTTACCCTCGGTCTCGTTATTGGCGTAACCGTGGCCGACACCACTCTTGGGACAACGCTTGGAAACCTCGGGATGACGGATATCCGGTTTAAAAACCCGGTGTTTCATGGCGATACCATCCGCGTGGTGACCCGGATCAAGGAAATGCGTGAAAGCGCGTCCCGACCGACCACAGGCCTCGTCGTGTTTGAACATATCGGCCTCAACCAGCGCGACGAAGAAATCGCCTATGTCATTCGCACCGGCCTTATGAAGAAGAAATCGGCATGATCATCCGCTCATGGCTGTTCGTCCCGGGAGATAACGAACGAAAACTCAGTAAGGGTCTGGAGAACGCTGCAGATGCCCTCATTCTCGACCTTGAGGATTCTGTTGCCGACAACCGTCAAGATATTGCCCGGCAGATGGTGTGCGACTATTTGACGGTGAATACGGATCGGTCACGGCAGCAGCTTTGGGTGCGCATCAACCCGCTGGACAATCCGCTGTCTCTGCCCGATCTGGCGGCTGTCATGCCAGGCAGGCCCGATGGTATTGTCCTGCCGAAAGTCTACTCAGCACAGGAAGTAAACACACTCGACAAGTATCTGTCCGCATTGGAAGCGCGCGAAGGAACAGAACAAGGCTCCACGAAGATCCTCTGTGTTGCCACAGAAACAGCAGCCTCCCTTCTGACGTTCCATACCTATCTTGACAATGTCAGCGACAGATTGATTGCCATGACCTGGGGTGGTGAAGATCTCGCAGCATCACTTGGAGCCAGCAACAACCGGCATCCTTTAACCGGCGATTATGACGATCCTTTCCTACTCGCCAGATCGCTTTGCCTGTCTACGTCACGCGCCATCAATATCCAACCGGTCGGCGCAGTGTTCGTCGACTACAGTGCGCTCGAAGCGTTGCGGAAAGACTGCCTGCGCGACCGGCAATCGGGTTTCATCGGCAAAATTGCCATCCATCCGGCACAATCCGATATCATCAATGAGGCCTTCACGCCCTCCGGGGAAGATATCGCCCATGCTCAGCGGATCATTGATGTCTTCGAGCAGAATCCGGGGCTCGGCACCGTAGGTCTTGATGGGAAAATGCTCGACATGCCGCACTTGAAGCAAGCACGCAATGTCATGGCTCTCGCAGAGCAGATCAAAGCGAGGAGTTAGAGCTTAAGGCAACCTCTTGGCCCGACCCATGTTGCCCGCCTCCTTTGACCTAAAGGCGACTTATCCTGCCATCTTCCGGCTGCGCCATTCCGCCTTATCCGCCCCGAGTGCCGGGGATGGCCAGCCCCAACCAGGGGTACTCTCCGAGAAGCGGATAACGGGCCCTAAGTGACGGACCTGACCATAGGTTGTCTCACAATCCATTTGCAGCGGCCTTGCCTCCTCGTCCGAGATGCCCATTCCTTCTCGCGGATAGTCGATCCGCCCCTGATCCTGCAGGAACATCGCCGATCGGCACAGTGATACCTTGACGTGATAACTGCCGCCCTCAACCGCACGACGGGCGAGCGCCAGCAAGGTGCCGTAAGCGCCAAGATAACCGGTGCTGTAATCACAGAAATAGATCGGCAACAGCTCTGGCGGATTGCCATTTTCCTGGCCGATTTCATGGCTGATACCAGTCACGGTCTGGGCAATCTGTTCCCATCCGCCCCGATTGCTGAAAGGTCCGCCCTCCCCATAGCAGTTGATCGAGGTATAGATGAGGCCCGGACGCTCCTGCGCCAGTTCCTCCGGACCAAATCCGCGCGCCTCGAGGACACCGGGGCGATAGCCTTGCGAGAAGACGTCCGCCCCGCGCACCAGTTCTTTCAGTCGGGCAGCCTCTTCCGTTGTGTTGAGATCAAGGAAGCAGCTGCGCTTGCCGTGGGATAGCTCAAGAACGAATTTCTTGATCTGCGGCACATGGCGCGCACCCACCATCAGGACATCGGCTCCATGTTCGGCCATCGTCCGGGCCGCGACAGGTCCAGCCAAGATGCGCGTGAGGTCAAGAACCCGCACGCCTTCAAGCGCTGGCCCGCCTTTCGGGAAAGGCTCCGGATCACTCTCGCCGATCTTCTCAATCTCGACAACAGCCTGCCCGGCAAGCAGTTTGCCATGCGGGTGACGCCGCCATTCCTCTTCCGTCCGGACAATACCGCCGCAGGCATTCGCATCCGCAATTGTCTGATCGATATCCTCGGCATCCCATTTGGCAACCGCTTTGGCAATACTTTCCTGCGTCTGTTCGCAACCCAGAATGCCCAGCACTTTCTCTTTCAGCCCTTTCATTCCGAAATGCGGCATGAACCAGCGTCCGTCTTTGGTGGGATAGGCCCGGATGGTCTCATAGGCCGCCTGCGCCAATGGCGAATCTCCATAGACTTTATAGGCGCCATCCGGCGCCCGCAGCATCAGATGAGCAACGCTGTTGAGAGCCATCGCCGCATGACGGGCATCAACCGAGACTTTCTGGGAGCGGCCCGTCTTCATCTCCCAGATATCTGAGATTGCCACCCCCGTCGCCGCCAAAATCGCCGCCCCTGTGTCCGCGACCTTGAACCGGGTAGAATAGACCGGGTCGCTCCCGGTTATTTCCAACGACGGCACGTCTTCGCGATTTCGAAGGATGAGCAATTCCTGTAAAGCGGCATTCATCTCTCTGTTTCCCAGATTTTTTATTTTTCAGCATCCTCAAGTTTGTATTTTTCAGCATTTTACCGGCCATGACAACCTGTTTCGGAGATACCGCCGCGGTTCCTACCCCGCCAACCAACTGCTGATAGTCTCTTTGTCTTTTTCAGGCGTTTGCTTGACCGGCGGGCGTATCGGATCCGGCTGAGACCGGCTGAACCGCGGGGCGGGCGCCGGTTGGGTGACCCCGGCAACATCAACGAATGTATGGCGGGCCCGGTTATGAGGATGCTGCGCGGCCTCTTCAAGCGATAGCACGGGGGCGTAGCAGCAATCTGTCCCTTCCAGAATCGCGCTCCATTCCGACTGGGTTTTCTCGGCAACGCGAGCCGCGACTTTCTCCTTCAAGGCCGGCCAGTTTGCCTTGTCATAGGTCATCTCGAGATTATCATATTCAATCCCGAGCGCCTCCAGCATCAGCTTCTGGAATTTGGCCTCTATCGGCCCCAGCGATATCCACTCCCCGTCCTTGCATTGATACACGTCATAGAAATGAGCCCCGGAATCAAGAATATTGTTGCCTCGGTCATAGGTCATCAAACCCTGCTTGTACATCCCGGCAAACACTGTCATCAGGGACGCCGTCCCGTCCACAATTGCGGCATCGACAACCTGTCCTTTTCCTGAAATGCTTCGCTCATAGAGAGCGCTCAGCACCCCGAAAATCAGATACATCGACCCGCCGCCATAATCACCGACCAGATTGAGCGGAGGCGTCGGCGGCTGTCCGGCGCGGCCAATGCCATACAGCGCCCCCGCAAGAGCGATATAGTTCATGTCATGTCCTGCGGCCTGAGCAAGAGGCCCCTCCTGCCCCCATCCGGTCATCCGGCCATAAACAAGGCCGGGATTGCGGGCGAGGCATTCATCGGGACCCAACCCCAATCGTTCCATGACCCCGGGTCTGGCCCCCTCCAGCAAAACATCAGCCTTCTCCACGAGCGGCCATATCTTCTCAAATTCTTCCTTATTCTTGAGGTTTAGCGTGACAATTTTCCGGTTTCGCAGAGTCAGGTCGAGATGGCGTTCCCGCGGCAGCCCGACATCCGTGCCGCCAGGCCGTTCGACGCGCAGCACATCCGCCCCAAGATCCGCCAGCAGCATCGTGGCGAACGGCACCGGCCCGATTGCTTCCATTTCAAGAACCTTCAATCCATGTAGTGGACCCATCACACTCTTCCTTTTTTTCAGTTTTTCTCTTTCAGGGTATTTGCCGGAAACTCCGTACGCATATTCGAATATTCGTATAATAATCCGGTATTCGAACCAAGATATTGCATGAGAGCTTTCTGTCAATCCGATTTTTGTGCTTCTTTAAGGACATCACCAATGGCTTGACAAGAAAACAAAAATGCCGTTAATAGTAATTCGAATATACATAGTTATGTTCAAATATACGAACATAACCAACAACTCAGAAAATGATAAATTCCGGATGGAAGCGTTTCAGGAAAGCACAAATGAACGCCTGACTACCCGGCAGAGAAGGATATTTAAGGATAATGGCAGGTATATTGGACGGCATTCGCGTAGTTGAACTAACGACAGTAATCCTGGGGCCATGGGCAACACAAATGCTTGGCGATATGGGAGCGGATGTGATCAAGGTGGAGACACCAGCTGGCGATACAACACGTCATTCCGGGCCGAGAAGAAACGCAGGCATGGGCTCCCTGTATCTCGCGACCAACCGCAACAAACGCAGTATTGTTCTGGATTTGACCAAACCGTCCGGGCTTGAAGCACTCTTCAGAGTGATCGGAACGGCCGATGTCTTTGTCCATAACCTCCGCCCTAAGGTCGCCAGAAAACTCGGTTTGGAATATGACAAATTCAAAGCCGACTTTCCCGACCTGATTTACTGTGCCACTTATGGTTTCAGGGCTGGCGGCCCGATGGAGGACAAACCGGCCTATGATGATATCATTCAGGCGGCGTCAGGCCTTGCCGACCTTTTAACGGTAACCTCTGACCAACCAAGATATGTGCCAACGATTATGGCGGATAAGACCTCTTCGCTCAATCTTGTAACAGCAATATTGGCCGGCATCGTAAACCGGGAGCGTGGTGGGGGCGGACAGGCGATCGAGGTCCCCATGTTCGAAGCTCTCGTTGATTTTGTGATGGTTGAACATCTTTATGGCGCCTGCTTCGAACCGCCTGTTGCCAAGATGGGATATGAGCGCCTGCTGAACACAATGCGCAAACCTTACGCAACAACCGACGGATATCTCGCAGTTCTGCCCTATACGGATCGCAACTGGCAGGATCTATTTGATATCGCCGGCAGGGATGATCTCAAGAATGATCCAAGATTTGAGAGCCTTGCTACCCGGGTTGCCCATTCTGAGGAAATATATGGCTTGCTCGCAGATATCATTGCGACCCGCTCTTCCGCTGACTGGCAGAAAGACCTCGATAAACTGAATATTCCCGTACAAACCGTCATGACAAAAGAAATGCTGTTAGATAGTGAACAATTGAAGGCGACAGGATTCTGGCGGCTTGAGGAACATCCAACCGAAGGCACATTGCGCATGGTTGACCCACCGATCCGGTTCTCCAAAACACCGTCAACCATTCGCAGCATGCCCCCTCACCTCGGGGAACAAAGTGCTGAAATTCTCAGTGAAGTAGGATATTCCGAGTTAGAGATAAATCAATTCATCAAAGATAAAGTCACACAGCTACCTTAAGCAACGACACCAATAACGAATATTTTTTGGGAGTATAAAGATGGGGAATTTCGAGAATATTATTTTCGAAGTCGACGACAAGGTCGCCACATTGACGCTTAACAGGCCTCAGGCCTTAAACGCAATGACCTTTGATCTGATGTATGAAATTCAGGATGCGCTCAACATCATTGAGGAAGAAAATAGCATACGCGCCCTCATACTCACCGGCGCCGGTCGCGGTTTTTGCGCGGGGCAGGACCTTCGAAATCGCCCGCCGGAAGGCAGCGACATCGTCGAACTCTATACCGGCTGCTATTTCGACGCCATCAATGGTATCCGAACCTGCCGGGTGCCGGTTATTACAGCTGTCAATGGCACGGCAGCAGGCGGAGGTTTCTCCCTGGCGCTCGCTGGAGATATTCTATTAGCCGCCAAAACTGCAAAATTCATTCAGGTATTCAGCCGCATCGGTCTCAGTCCGGACCTCGGATCGACCTATCTATTGCCGCAGGCCATTGGCAGGGCCCGTGCGTTGAGAATGATGATGACTAACGAGCCCGTCACGGCTGCTCAGGCCCTAGAATGGGGCCTTGTCAGCAACGTATATGAAGATGATAAACTTATGGATGAAGCTAGAACACTTGCCGCCAGGCTGGCGGATGGTCCTACCTATGCCCTTGAAATGACACGCAAGACAGTGGATGAAAGCACGCACAATGACTTCAAAACTCAGTTCCGGCGAGAACTGGAAGTGAACGCGGAGTTGCGGGAAAAATATGATTCAAAGGAAGGGGTCGCCGCATTCCTTGAAAAGCGTGCGGCGGTATTTAAAGGGGAGTGAAAGTCAGCCTTTCTAGGCATTGTCGTACCAACTTCGTGTTTATCATTCAGGCCGTTACAAACGACTCTGAATCAGCACTCCCATAACCAAGAAAATCGGTTACAATTTGACGCCCCAGTCTTTAAGGATCTCTTCCGTATGCTCGCCGGCTTTCGGCGGCGCGCGCCTGATCTCGGGTTTGGTACGGCTGAAACGCGGGGCCGGGGCCGGCTGCAGAACATTGTCCTGCTCCACGAATGTATGGCGCGCTTTGTTATGGGGATGTTGAGGCGCTTCCGCCATATCAAGGACAGGCGCAAAGCAAATATCGCTGCCTTCCATAATGGCGCACCAGTCATCGCGGCTTTTTGTTCTGAATTTTTCGGCGAGCTTCTTTTTAAGCACCGGCCATTTCTTTTGATCCATCTGCGTCTTGAAGTCCGGATCGTCAATTTCCGCTTTCTGAAGCAGTTCCGCATAGAATTGCGGTTCGATGGAGCCGATCGAAATCCATTTGCCATCCGCGCATTCATAACATCCGTAGAAATGTGCGCCACCGTCCAGAAGATTGCTTTCCCGCTCGTCCATCCATTTTTTATAATTATGAAGATTATAGATGCCGGCCATCAGAAGGGAGGCGCCGTCGGACATTGCCGCGTCGATCACCTGGCCCTCGCCTGAGCTTTTCGCTTCCAGCAGTCCGCACACCATCCCGAAGCCGAGATACATCGCCCCACCGCCAAAATCACCAATCAGGTTCAGCGGGGGTACCGGGCCGCTTTCCTTCGTTCCAATCGCATGAAGGGCGCCGGTTATGGCAACGTAGTTGATATCATGCCCTGCCGCCTTGGACAGCGGACCGTCCTGACCCCAGCCGGTCATCCGGCCATAGACCAGCTTCGGGTTTCTCTCGAAGCAGGCGTCGGGGCTGAGTCCGAGTTTTTCCATGACACCCGGCCGATAGCCCTCAATCAGGCCATCCGCCTTTTCCACCAGATCAAGGACCGTTTGCACCCCTTCCGAAGATTTGAGATCTATTTCAATGGAGCGGCGACCACGGTTGAGAATATCGTAGTCGAGGCCGAGCAGGTTCGTGCCGCCGGGTCGATCAACCCGGATGACATCCGCCCCCATGTCGGCAAGCAACATGGCGCAGAATGGGCCAGGTCCAATCCCCGCCATTTCAATAATTTTAATGCCGTTCAAAGGTCCCACAGTCGCTCTCCTTATGTCGTTTTTATTGTTTCTTGCGAAGCCGCAGCTTCAGCTTCTTTCAAGAGAACTCCCGACCGCAGAAGTTCAAGATAGGCCTCAAGCTGCGCCTTTTCGAGCGGCTTGAAGACAGTCCCCTTTGCCGTTGACCGGACAAAGAGATAGTCACGTGCGCCAATCATCAGATAGGCCAGCGATTCCAGCTGTCCTTCGGTGAAGCCTTTTAGCTCCCCCTTCGACTGCCAGCGCTTCAAGGCCCGGACGAAGGGCTGGAACAGATTATCCATATGAATGGCATGGCCCTTAGGCGTCGCAAAACGGCCCTCATGCAACAGCCGGAAAAACCACGGATTTATCTGAACATAAGACTGAAACGCCAAGAGGCCAAGCCGTTCCATCTCGATGAAGCTGGTCGCCTCGCGAAGTTCTCTCCGGATGTAGGCCAGGATATCCAGCCCCTTGATCGGCAGCAGCTGATCGAATAGATCCTGCCGGTCTTCGAAGTAATTGTAAAAGGTTCCGTGCGCCAGCCCCGCGCCATCGGCAATCTTGGCGATCGAGGCATCATTGTACCCATATTCGCCGATGCAGACGGCAGCGGAATCGATAAGCGATTGCCGGTTCAAGGCCGCTTTTTCCTCGCGGGAAGGTCTGTTCTTCCTATTCGGCCTTAACATCGCCACTCAAATCCTTTCTAAACTTACCTCTTTTCAGGCGGACGCGTCTCCGGCACCACCAAACGCTGTCCATCCGCCATCAACCGGCAGGGTTATTCCCGTAATATAGCTTGCCCGGTCAGACAACAAGAAAAGGACCGCATTTCCTATTTCTTCCTGCTTGCCAAGGCGGCCCATGGGGATGCGCCGTGTGTACACATCTGATCCTATCGCAACCTTGTCGAAAATGGCCGAGGCCATCGGCGCTTCGATCACACCGGGGGCAACCGCATTCACCCTTATGCCATAGCGCGCGAAATCACAGGCCATTGTTTTTGTCATCATAACGATACCTGCCTTGCTGACGCCATAGCCATTTGACGCACCGAAGCCACCCAGACCGGCCACGGAGGCCATATTGACGAAAGACGACCCCGGCGCCATATGCCGCGATGCTTCCCTTGACATCAGGAACACCCCCTGCAGATTGACGTCGATCACCCGGCGCCAGTCATCCAGGGTCTGCCGCCGCGTCCCCTTGATGGGCTCGAACACACCGGCATTATTCACCACTCCGTCAAGGCCGCCTAGGAGGTCGAGAGTGTCATCGATCAGAGATTTGACGGCGTCTTCATCCGCCACATTCGCGGTCAAGGCACCCGCCGCGCCAATCTCCGCACAGGCCTTTTCCAGGCTCTCCTCGGAGATATCATTGAGGACAACCTTGGCACCGGCTTCAATCAGCAGGCGCGCCGTCTCCAGGCCGATCCCTCCGGCACCTCCGGTTACAAGAATCCGGTGACCGGTCAGGTCAAGCGTTGGAACATTACTCGTCATTTGGTTTCTCCTGCTCCTGATTGAGCCTTTATTTTCCGGTGTAAATTGGGGCGCGCTTTTCGCGGAAAGCCGTTACGGCTTCCTGGTGATCCGCACTCTGATTTGTTAGCGCCTCATAGGCGAGACAGGCATCCATGACTGAATGGGCAACCTGTTTAAGATGGATATTCAGGCTCACCTTTGTCCATTTGATGGATTTGACGGGGCCGTTTGCCAACCGGTCCGCAAATCGGTTGACGGTGTCATCCAGTTCGTCCGGCGCGCAGACATGGTTGATCAACCCGAGGTCCAGCGCTTCTTTCGCCGTTAAGGGATCACCGGTCATCAGATATTCCTTCGCCTTGGCCATCCCGATCAGCGCTGGCCAGATGACGGCGGCGCCGTCGCCTGCCACCATGCCCATCAGGACATGCGGATCGCCGATTTTTACGGTTTCGTTCATGAAAGTCACGTCACAGAACAGCGCCATCGTGCAGCCAAGTCCCATCGCATGACCGTTAATCCGGCAAATAACAGGCTTTTCGCAGTCGAGAATGGAGAAAACGATCTGCTTGGCTTCCGTGACGGTGCGTTCAAAGGTTTCCGGCTCGTCGATGGCTCTTTGCATCCAGCTAACGTCCCCGCCCGCGCAGAAAGCCTGACCGTTCCCTGTAAAGATGATCACATCGGAATGCGGGTCGGCATCCGCGTCCCGGAAGACGCGCGACAGCTCCTCATGGAGAATTTCATCGACGGCATTGAAGGATTCCGGGCGGCACATCTCCAATGTCAGGACGCGACCACGGCGGTGCCATTTTATGGCTTGATATCTGTTTTCAGGCTTACTCATGTCTGTCATTTCTTTTTGCTTTTCTTGGTTCATTACTCACTCCGAATTTTGCGGGTCGTCCTTCCAGAAAGGCCCGACGCCCTTCCGCGGCATCGGGGGATGCCAGGGCGGTGACCTGTGCTTCAACCTCTGCATCCAGAGCAGAGGAAAAGGATGAATTTTCAGAAGCGTTAAAAAGACTTCTGATTTGCTGAATGGCGACTCTCGGTCCATTCGCCAGTCTTTCAGCAGTTTGGATTGCTTCCGACTGCAATTTTTCCTGCGGCGTGGCGCGCCAGACGAGTCCCCAGGCCGCCGCGGTCACACCGTCAATATCATCCCCGAGGAGGGCCCATGCCTCCGCCCGCGCCCGGCCGATCCGCCGCGGTAGAACCCATGTCGTTCCACAGTCCGGCACCAGACCGACCTTCACGAAGGCCGGGATAAATCGCGCTGTCTCGCTGCAGAGGACAATGTCGGAAGAGGTCACAAAACCCAGCGCCCCGCCCGCGCAAACACCCTGAACGGCGCATACAATCGGCTTCGGATAGCTCACCATCTCCTGCATCAGGGTATGAAAAACTTCCCGCATCTCCTTTGCAAACCAGCCGGGCTTTTCCGACATATTCGCCTTTTCGAGATCAATCCCGGCGCTGAACGCCTTCCCCGCGCCGCTGAACATGACGGCGCCAATGGACGGCTGATCCCGCGCTTCAGCCAGCGCTTCGCGCATGTCATTTGCCATATCCGCGGTAAAGGCATTCAACCGGTCTGGACGATTGAGCCGTAAGTGCAGAACACCCTTCTCGGCACGGACGGAAAGGCCATTATCCGTTGTCCTTTCCTCCGACGTGATCTGAAAATGCGACATCAGTATTTCCTTCCTTCACGATTGTGCCATCGTCTCCGGCAGCCAGAGAACGATGTCAGGGAACATAAACAACACCACAAGCACCAGAAGCTCGATAATGATAAAGGGAACGATGCCCCGATACAGCTCTGTCGCTTTGAGTTCCGGCGCCGCCCCCATGACGGCAAACAGGTTCAAGCCGACCGGCGGCGTTATTGCGGCGATTTCGATGAGCTTGAGGATGATAATCCCGAACCAGATTTCGTTGATGCCGAGCGTCTGGGAAATCGGAAACAGGAAGGGCAGCGTGATCACGATAAGCGAGAGCGAGTCCACAAACATGCCCATGACAATGAACATGATGGCAATATAGATCATCAGTTCCATGGGACTGACACCGAGACTTATGACAAGCTGATTGACCTCATCCGTAAAGCCGTTGATCAACAGCAACCGGCCCATCAACAACCCCCCGATCAGGATCACCATAAGGCGACCTGAAACAAGGGTGCCTTCCTTGAAGGATTCCCAGATATCAACCTTCGATAACCGCCGCATCGATAGCCCGAGCAGCAGCGCCCCGGCGGCACCCACAGCACCGGCGGCGGACGGGGAGAACAGGCCGGAATAGAGCCCGCCGATGATCAGCGTCGCCAGAAGCACAACGCCCCAGACCATCCGCAGGCCGCTTATCTTTTCCCGCAGGCTATAGGTTTCATCGGACATCGGCGCCCATTCCGGATACCGGATGAGGAAAAGGCGGATGCCCACCATATAGGATGTCGCGGTCAGTATTCCGGGCATCACCCCGGCCATCAGAAGCTGCCCCACCGACTGGTTGGTGAGGGAGGCAATGAGAATGATACCAATCGACGGCGGGATAAGTGCCGCCAATGTTCCTGCGGCGGCAATACTGCCCGCCGAAATTCCCGGCGAATAGCCAAAGCGCAGCATTTGCGGCATGGCAATCCGGGTGAAAACGGTCGAGGAGACGAGCGTCGATCCAGACGCGGCGGCAAATCCGGCCGATGCCATGATCGTCGCGTAGATCAGATTGCCTTTTGCCCGCGCCGTAAACCGGTGTACCGCCTCATACAGGCCTTCGATGATCCCGGCCCGTGAGGCGAATCCGCCCATCAGGATGAACATGGGAATGACGACAAGGGTGAAGTTGACCGCCGTATCGTAGGGCAACGTCTCCAGCATGGTCATGGCGAAATTCACATCCACGGCCACCCACATGCCAACAACGGCGACAATCATCATGGACCAGGCAATCGGCACCCCGAGAGCCAGCAGCAGCAGAAGCGCCGAGACGGCGAGCAGACCGGAAACCAGACTATCCATTTTCCGTCCCTCCGTTGCTGTCGCTCTCCTGAGGCAACGTCTTTTTATCGCGATGCCGGAAAAGCTGAATAAGTTGCAGTCCGGCAACCAGAATGGTGAACAGGAAGCCTAGGAACACCAGAAACTTCACCGGATAGATCGGGATTTGCAGAAAATCGATCGACTTTTCATTAAACGCCAGGCTTGATGTAAAAAGTTGCCAGGACGCGAAAGTCAGCAGGACAAGGACGGTAATGGCCGTAACATTCGCAATAACCAGACTGAGAAGTTTCCATCCCGATTTCAGTCGGCTGGAGAATATATCCACGACGACATGCTCCCGCCTTGCCATGACCAGCGGCTGCGACAGGAAAATGACGACGGCAAACAGAAGACCGCTGAGTTCCACCTTGAAAGGCAGATACATATTGAACAACTCGCCCAGAATGATGTCGGCCGCACCGACCGACATCATGATGACCAGAGCGAGTGCGCAGATAACATGCAACGTTAGCTCTATGGTTCGATACATCAGCCAGCTCAGTCTTTGAAGTTGGCTTGTTTGTCCCTGAGGACGGGCTCAAGGCGTTCAACGGCCTCTCCATACCCTCTTTCCGTCAGGTCCGCCGCCCATATATCGATCATGTTTCCGGCAGCTTCATCGAACTCTTTCGCTTCCTTGAAATTAACGTAGGTCACGCCATGTTCCGGGAAATCGACTTCGACGGTTTTCTTCGCAAGCGCAATGTTCTCTTCCGCCGCGACGTCCATCAGATCGCTGCTCACCTCTCTCATGAGGTTCTGGACATTTTCCGGCCACTGATCGAACAATTGCTTGTTAACGAAAATTCCCCAGACGGGCTGGGCGCCCATGTTCAGGTCGATGGCATATTTGGCAACTTCATAAAACTTGCCCGAAATCGCCTGCTCATGCGCGGCAAAGGTACAGTCCACTGTCCCCTTCTGCAGCGCGCCATACATTTCACTGTAGGGAATTGAGACAGGAACAACACCGACTTTCGACAGGAATTCCACCCAGTAAGGGGCACCCGGCACCCGGACACGCAAACCGTTCATATCCGCAAGTGTTTCAACCGGCTTCGTGCAGAACAGCCGATACGGGTTGCTTCCCTGATGGTAAAGCCCGATCACGCCGTTCTTGTCCATGTCCTCTCTCGTTTGCGGATCTTCCTGCCAGCGCCGCCATGTATCAACGGCATCTGCCGGGGTCTGGTGAACACGCAGAAGAGAGGCATTCCCGGCAACCGGCATCTCACGCGAGAAATATCCCTGTGCCGTCGCGCCGAGCTGTACCGCACCGGTGCCGGTCAACTTCAGGATTTCCTTCGGGCCACCCATGCTGCCGGCCCAGAATATCTTGGTCTTGATTTTGCCGCCGGACCGTTTCTCGACTTCATCGGCCCACCATTGCTCCCAGTTTGCACCCGCCGTATTGGAGGGAACAAAATGCGCCAGCCGCAGGTCCATTTCCGGATAGTCTTCCGCCAACGTCGTTCCCGCTGCCGTCGTTACCGACAGCATCGTCAGCGCCATCAATCCAAATTTGAAATTTTCTTTAATTTTCCCAATCATGACATCGTCCTTGTTAGTTTCATTGCGTTTTCTTATGTGGTCAGACTTGATAAATCTCCCGCCCACAAAGGGAATTAGGTATCTTTCTTCATATGAACTCCTGTATTAATTTATGAATCATTTTTCATTTTTTGTGTAAAACAAATCAGACAACTTCCTCGACTTCAGGCATCCACCAGAGCTTTGCTGTATTTTTCCCGAAGGTCGGTTTTGAGTATTTTCCCCATGGGAGAGCGCGGCATCTCGGCAATGACTTCATAGCGCCGCGGAATTTTGAAATCCGCGAGTTTATCTGCACAGAACTGCCGGATCGCTTCCGGATCTATGGTCACGCCCGGTGCGACCGTCAAAACCGCCAGCAGGTCCTCCCCCAGCTTATCATGCGGCACACCGATCACGGCTGCCTCTTCGACGCCGTCATATCGATGCAGCACGCTCTCTACTTCCTGGGTACCGATATTCAGGCCGCCGCGAATGACCATATCCTTCTTGCGGTCGACAACGAAGAGATAGCCTTCGCCATCCAGCTGTCCGAGATCGCCTGAGAACAGCCATCCGTCCTTTAAGGTTTCGCGGGTCGCCTCCTCATTCTTGAAATATCCCGAGAAGACAGACGGAGACCGTACAACGATCTCGCCAACAATATTCGGCCCGACGTCATTGCCATTCTCATCCACAATGCGGAGCTCGGTCTGAGGCCAGGGTGTGCCTGCCGACCCGATATGCGCCAGCGCCTCCGACCCAATGAGAACGGTCCCGCATGGGCCACCCTCGGTCTGGCCGTAGGTTTGTCGTACGTCGAGTTTCGGGAAGGTCGCGATCAAGCGGCGCGTCAGTTCGGCCGGCATCGCCGCCCCGCCCGCATCAATGATCTCAAGGGAAGACAGATCAAACGATGTTTCCTGGTACTTTTCCAGCAGGAAAATATAAAAGGCCGGAACACCGATATAGGTCGTCGTCCGCTCACGTTCCATACGGGCCAGGATATCCATGACATCCAGTTCCGGATCAACAACCGCTGTGGCACCGACAAACCAGCTTGGATACAGCAGGCAACGAATAGACGCCGTTGTGAAAAAGGGGAAGAAACTTTGATACACAGTTCCTGGTTCCAAGCTCATGGCTTGTGAAAAACCATAAGCACTGGCGACGACGCTTCGGTTGCTCATCAATGCCGCCTTGGGCCGCGATGTCGTGCCGGATGTGAACAGAATTTCGGAAATGTCATCGAGACCACGCTCTGGCCAGTCGACATCAACAACTTTCGCTTCATTGAACAGCTTCCGCCAGGAGAGAGTATCCTCTGTCACCTCATCGCCGACAAGCACTACATTCTCAAGAATGGATGCATCCGACCGGATATCCCTCACTCGGGGAAGCGTGGCCTCGCCACATATCAGAATGCGCGTATCGGCGAGGGTCACGGCGTGAAGTATCTCTTCCTGCGCGAAGCGTGCATTTACAGGCACGCACACCATGCCACCGAATGCACAGGCCAATAATGTCATAATGGCCTCATAGGCGGATTTGTTATCCAGAAGGACACCGATATGATCCCCTTGCTTCGCCCCGATCTCCATTAATGCCCGGGCAAATTTCTCACCTTGCCAGACCAGTTGGGAATAGGTGAGCCGTTCTTCATGGCCGTTTGCGGACCGCGCCACCAGCGCCAGCTGGTTCGGCGTCTTTTCCGCCTGCCCTCTTACCATCGTTGCTAGAGAGGTGTATCCACCCCAAAATTTTTCCAGACCGTTCTTGTCATGCATCATCAAGTCTCCTGCGCCAGATTACTTCGCGTGGCGTTGTTGAATGCCCCGGGAAATAATTTCCTTCATGATCTCGTTGGTACCGCCATATATCCGCTGGGCGCGCGCGTCGGCAAAGGCCCGGGCAACCGGATATTCCCACATATAGCCATAGCCACCGAACAGTTGCAGACACCGGTCTATTACCCGGCCCTGCATTTCCGAGAGCCATATCTTGGCCATTGACGCCACTTCGCTGGTCAGCTTTCCCTGAACGACCCGGCTCGCGCAATCATTGAGGAAGGATCGCCCCACCTCCAGTTCCGTCCGGATATCCGCAAGCGTGAATTTTGTTGACTGGAAGTCGCCGACCGACTGGCCAAAGACCTTTCGTTCATACACATAGTCAGAGGTGCGCTCGAACACGGTTTCGGCGACGGCCTGCGCCCAGACACCGACCAGCAGCCGCTCCACCGGCAGTTCCTGCATCAGATATTTGAGGCCCATCCCCTCTTCCCCCAGCATTGCATCGCCCGGCACCCGGACATCATCAAAGAAGAGCTCTGCCGTATCCTGCGCTTTCTGGCCGACCTTTTCGAGAAGGCGTCCGCGTTCAAACCCCTTGGTCTTTGTATCGACCAGAAACAGGCTCTTGGATTTCGATCCGGTATCCGGAGAGGTGTTGGCAACCACAATGATCAGGTCGGCAAGCCAGCCATTGGTGATAAAGGTTTTCTGTCCGTTCAGTATCCAGTCATCTCCGTCTTTCCGGGCGCGCAAACGCACTCCCTTCATGTCGGATCCCGCGCCAGGCTCGGTAATCGCAATACTGGTGATAACCTCACCCGAAACGCATCCCGGAAGCCATTGTTTCTTCTGCGCGTCCGTGCCCAGTCGGGCGATGTAGGGGACAATAATGTCGGAATGGGTAAAGAAGCCCGGGAGTGCGCATTCGCTTCTTGCCAGCTCTTCAACAACAATCATTGCATGGAGAAAATTGCCGCCGATCCCGCCGTATTCCTCGGGGACCATGGTACAGAGCAGGCCCTGCGATCCGGCCTTTTGCCAAAGCTCCCGATCTACGTAACCGCGCTTTTCCCATCCCGCATAATGTGGGGCAACTTCCTCTTCGAAAAACCGCCGCGCCGTTGCGCGCGTGAGCACATATTCTTCGCCCGCCAATTCCGGCAAAGACACATAGCTTTCCATTCTGCCCTCTTTCCAGACTTCCCAAATCTATATTGGCTGCTTTTGCAGTTGATTATCTTTGCAGGCGATGCCTGAACTCTCCCTGAGAGTGCGTCAAATCTAGAAAGGGACGTATTCTGAGTCAATATAAAAAATGATTTATGATTCATTTTTTATTTTCTTGCAAACAGCGATGAGCATTCCTCCCCTTCCTTCTCGCCGGGGAGTCTAATGATTGTACAATGTCATTCTGAATAGTGAGGCTAGCGCCATAGAGAAGCTAATCAGGGCATGGCGGGCCCGACGCTGGCGCTGGATAGACAAGCCTGCGCTTCACCGCCCTTACTGCGAATTGGGAGGTCTTCGTGCAAAGGCGGAAGTTTACGGCCACGGCTATCTCAACGCCAGCTCAGACACAATGTCCGGAAATAGCGGACATGCGGTTTTTAAAGGTCAATTCGTATAGCGATTGACGACGATACCAGCTTCTTCCCGGTCCCAAATCTGACCCAGACGTTCCTGCGCATCCTGTTTCAGCTTATATTTCTCGACCTTCTCCGTCATCGTTCTTGGAAGTTCCGAGACGAATTCGACAAATCGCGGCACCATGAAATAGGCCATATTATCGGCGCAATAACGGACCAGCTCTTCCTCATTGAGGGTATGCCCTTCTTTGCACTCCACGCTAACCATGACCTCATCTTCGCTCATCTCCGAATTAACGGCATAAGCGGCAACATCTTCAACAGCGGGATGTCCGAGAATGATTTGCTCCACCTCATAGGAAGATATATTTTCACCGCGCCGACGGATAGCATCCTTCTTGCGATCGACGAAATATAAAAAGCCATCTTCATCCATATAGCCGCGATCACCGGTATGGAACCAAAGATTACGCCGTGCCTCGGCGGTTGCGTCCGGCTTTTTATAATATCCCTGCGCCGTCATCCAGGGGACATCACAACGCAAGCAGATCTCCCCCGGTGTTCCCGTCGGCTGTGGCTGATCATCATCATCCATGATGGCAATTGTCATGTGCTCGCGTAGTTCCCCCGCCGACTTCCATTTTGCCGGAGGATGTTCCGGACTCAGGAAAGTCGCTCCGCCAAAATCCGTCAGGGCATAGACCGACGTAATCTTGAGTTCGTAGCGCTTTTCAAATTCGCGGGCAAAATCCGGTACAGGAACCATCATGCACATGCGTACCTTGTTTTCACGATCCTTCGGGCTTTCCGGTTGCGCCCAAATAATATTTGCCATCGCACCCAGCAGATTAAACTGTGTCACATCATTATCCCGCACCTCCTGCCAAAAGGCGCTTGCGGAAAAGCGCGGAGACACGACCAGCGTTGCATCAGCCATCAATGCAGGCAATGCACTGGTATTCAGCGCGTTGCCATGGAAAAGCGGCAGGCAAGTGTATATAACGTCTTCTGGTTGGTACCCGTAGTACTCTGCATAATCAATTGAACCGGAGACCATCATCTCATGCGGCTCCATATTCCCTTTCGACGGTCCCGTCGTTCCAGAGGTATAGAGCAGAAAGGCAAGATCACGGTTCCGGACGATATCTACGGGAAGGTCTTCTGCCGAGCCATCAAGCAGGGCTTCATAGTCGGTTACGTCACCGCGAATTGACGACCTTATGTCATCCGCCAAGGGCCGTCCGTCATCGACGACAATGACCCGGTCAATAGAGCATTGTTCCTGCACTGTAACAAAGCGGTCGACAAGACCACTATCTGCAATGAGAGCTGTGGAATCCGACTGGGTGAGATAATAGGCAAGCAGCTCTCCTTTCGCTGCCGTATTAACTGGCACACTTACAGCCCCGATCTTTGCCACCGCAAAATAAAGCAGCAATATTTCCGGCTTGTTATCCATCATGAAGGCGACATGCTGCCCCTTCTCAATACCGACACTCGTCAGTGAATGGGCAAGACGGTTACTGATCTCGTTAAACTCCTTGTAGGAATAACTGCGATCAAGGAACCGGAGAAATGTCTTGTCTCCATTCTTCTTCGCCTTCAACCGCAGAACATTCCCAAGAGTCCGGCCTTCAGCCGGAATTCCTACATTACGTAATCTTTCCATTGTTCTGCTTAACCTCCCAAATAGCTTTTATTTTTCTACCTATTTTTACTGGCTAATTCGTATGGCGGTTAACGACGATGCCCTCCGCCTCACGATCCCAGATTTCGCTCAAGCGCTCCTGGGCACTTTGCTTCAGTTTGTATTTTTCAATTTTCTCCGTCATCGTGCGCGGCAGCTCAGAAACGATTTCGACAAACCGCGGCACCATGAAATAGGCCATATTGTCTGCGCAGTAGCGAACGAGCTCGGCTGGATCCAGCGCCTTCCCGTCTTTGCAGGTAACGCTGACCATGACTTCATCCTCACTCATTTCCGAATTGACGGCATAGGCCGCGACATCCTCTACCGCCGGATGCCCCAGGATGATTTGTTCAACTTCATATGAGGAGATATTCTCGCCGCGTCGGCGGATTGCGTCCTTCTTGCGGTCAACGAAGTAGATATAACCATCTTCGTCGAGATAACCCCGGTCGCCTGTATGAAACCATTGATTGCGATTTGTATCGACCGTTGCCTGAGGCATCTTGTAGTATCCCCTTGCCGTAATCCAGGGAACATCACAGCGCACACAAATCTCGCCAGGCGTTCCCGCAGGCAAGGGATTGTCATCGTCATCCATAATGGAGACAGTCATGCCGCTTCGTGGCTGGCCCGCGGAACGCCATTTCTCATCCGGATGTTCCGGGCTCAGGAATGTGATGAACCCATAATCGGACAGCGCATAGACGGACGTGACCTTCAGGCCAAATCTCTCTTCAAATTCCCGGGCGAAATCAGGTACCGGCACCATCATACACAGACGCGCCTTGTTTTCGCGATCCCGCGGGCTAGGCGGTTGCGCCCAAAGAATATTCACCATCGCCCCAAGCAGACTGAAGGCTGTTACATCGTAGTTCCTGATCTCGTCCCAGAAATTGCTGGCGGAAAACCGGCGAGAGATAACGAGTGTCGCATCCGCCATCAACGCTGGAATGGCTGAGGTGTTCAGCGCATTGCCATGAAACAGCGGCAGGCAGGTATATAGAACGTCATCCGGACCGAAACCAAAGTACTCCACATGATCGATGGCCCCGCCAATCGTTCTGCCATGGGGCACCATGTTCCCTTTTGACGGGCCTGTGGTCCCGGACGTGTAGAGCAGCATGGAAATGTCGCGATTGCGGACCACTCCTTCAGGAAGGTCATCCGCCGGTGCTTCCAGCAGATTTCTATAGTCAATAATCTCGGCATTTAATTGCGGCATTTTTGCCGGATCAATAGCGCCTTGTTCGTCAAGAATGATGACTTTGCCTATGGCCTCACATTGGTCCTGCACAGCGCGAAATCGCTCAACAAGTCCGCTGTCGGAGATGAGGACAACTGAATCCGATTGATTCAGATAGTAGGCCAACAACTCACCTTTGGCCGCCGTATTAACCGGAACACTCACGGCGCCAATTTTTCCGAGCGCAAAGTAAAGGAATAGCTGCTCCGGCTTATTGTCCATCATAAAGGCGACATGCTGACCAGGTTCGACGCCGAGTTCAGACAATGCACGGCCCAGCCGATTACTAATTTCATGAAATTCTTTATAGGAATATTCGCGGCCTTCAAAACGGAGAAAGACCTTATCGCCATTTTTCTCCGCCTTGTGGCGTATGATGCTCCCCATTGTAAAATCTTCCAACGGGATACCCAGACTGCGTAATCGTTTCATGTTTTAACTAATCTTTCCTAAAAACAGAGGTAACGGCGTGCTGTCATCACATTCTTGCCAGGTCAATCGCAGGGGCATTCCAATCCGGAGTTCTGAGGGCGGCAAGTCGATAATGTTGCTGATCAGACGGACTTGCAGGCTTGGAAAGCCGACTACCGCGATGTTGTAGGGCACATAGGGCTTCAATTCTTCGGTAACGGCGTTATGTACAACCGTGTAACTGAATAACTCTGCTTCATTGGGTGCGGGATCCCATTCAACTTTGTCCGAACCGCAGAACCGACAAAATGGCGACGGCGGATGGCGGTGGCGCCCGCATGATCCGCATTGTTGAAACCGCAACTCGCGCTTACGACACCAGTCCCAAAACGGAACGGCATCCATGGGCGGGTTTGGCGAGGGCGTCGGTAAATATCTGCTCATCACGCTTTTCCCAGAATGGCGGCGGACGCACTATTGGCCAGCAGGCAAATCTCGGCATCGGGAACCTGCGACGTCGACGTTCCGCGAATTTGGCGGACCCCCTCTACCGCTAGGTTCAGTCCGTGGATATAAGCTTCGGAAAGATGTCCTCCGGAAGTATTGATGGGCAGCGCACCTGTCTCCCAACGAATGTTACCGTCGGCGACATAGGCACCCGCCTCTCCACGACCGCAAAACCCAAAGCTCTCAAGATTCATCAGGACAAAATAGGTAAAATGATCATATATCTGAGCTGTATCTACATCCTGCGGCCCAATGCCAGCCTTACCATAAACAAGGCTGGCCAGCGCCGTTCCCCCGCCTGCCCTGTAATCCTCTGCCGGCATATTATGCGACCCTAGTCCACCGGATCCCCAGCCAGGCTCCGACGCCTGCCCGGCTGCCAGCACTCGAACGGTCGGGCCGGCCAGATCGCGGGCGCGCTCCGCCGTCGTCACAATCAACGCACAAGCGCCATCATTTTCCTGACAGCAGTCATAAAGACGGAAAGGATCCGCAACCATTCGGGAACTCAAATATGTATCCAGATCGAGCGGACGGTCTTTAAAAACGGCGCGCGGATTACGTGCTGCATTGGCGCGTCCGTTTAAAGCAATCTCGGCAACCTGTTCTTCCTGAATACTAAAGTCATGCTTATATTTCTGCGCGAGGGGTGCCAGCATGAAGGGCGGGGCATACATCCCAAACGGATCGAGAAATCCCGGACTATGCGGCACACCATAGCCTTGACCGAAGCGCTTTCTTTGCCCCTGACAAAGCGAGCGAAACACCGCGACGTAATTCGCCGCACCGGACTCCACCGCCGCCGCGGCTTGAGCAATCGCCGCAAAGCATCCGCCGCCGCCGCCGCCCCAGGCCATAGTCGTATAGCGTAGTTTGGGCAAGCCAAGCGATTCCTGTATCAGCCAGGGGACGCTTTCATCATTTGCATATGATGACAAGCCATCTATCTCATTCAAATTCAGTCCGGTGTCTTTTGCGGCAGTGGCGATAGCGGCGCATGCCAAAGCGAGCTCACTACGATCTTCAATTCCGCCCCGGCGCGTATAGTCCGTTTCTCCAATGCCGACAATGCATGCTTGATATCCGGCGCCTGTTTGCGCACTCATAGTCCCGCACCTTTCAATGCTGCTAGCGAACAGCTTCTGTACTCTTTTTAATTGTTGTTCAGTTCTAAGAATGATCATTTCACAGGCTCATTATTATGTCAATATATGAAAAATTTATTCATCTATTGAACATTTTTTATATTCTTGCCATGTTACTTTTTATGGATATTTTCAATCTGATGAGATATGTCACTAAATCTTTGGATGGATTGCGTCTTATAATCTGCGCGTTAAAAGGGCGAACCTGATATGTTGTCTAACAAACCCTCTGCTTCTTCCGACATTCTTATCCAAAAGTTTTGCGCTTGCGAGAACGGCCTTGGAATATGACCGCTGAATGGAGAGACCATGCCCTCATTTGAACCCGTAACCGCCGTTGTCAGAGCCTTGACCGTGCTGCGAATCGTCAATGAACTTGATTTCGCCTCAATCAAGCAGATTCACAAAGAATCCAAGCTCCATCGCTCGACAGTCCTGCGGATGCTCGAAACATTGATGCACGAAGGGTATGTCGTACGCGACGAACAGTCCGGTATGTACAAACCCACCGGAAAAACGCTGTTGCTGAGCAGTGGTTTCGACGAAAAACGTCAGCTCTCCCAGTTAGCCGCCCCGACTATGCTAGCTCTGAGGGAGAGGATTGGCTGGCCGTCCGATTTCGCTATTCTGGACGGCAACGAGATGATGATCGTCGAGACAAGCCGCGAATATAATATCATGGCCATCAATCATCAGGCTGGCGTGCGTCCTCCATTGTTATTAACGTCTCTCGGCAGGGCATATCTCGCCTTCTGCACGGAATCAAAAAGAGAGAAAATCCTCAAGTCGCTGGCGGAGTCAAAACGTTCCACCACCGCTCCGGCGCGAGAGGATCCCGATGGGGTCGAAAAGATGCTGGCGGAAATTCGCAAACAAGGATACGCCGTGCCCGACCCGGATTTTAATAAATCTGCATCCTCAGGAGCAGGGCTGGTCACCGGGTTCAGCGTTCCCGTATTCAAGAAAGACGAGGTTTATGCCAGCCTCAGCACATCTTTTCTGATGAGCGCCATGTCTCTCCAGCAAGGGGTCAAAATGCTGTTTCCAGCGTTACGAGAAACCGCAGACACCCTCGGCAAAATCATTAGCGAAAGCTATAACTGATCGGCAATTACCTGCGGGATTGTTATCTACGATTTTGTAAACAACGGGATTGTTTGTCCGTTCCCGGCTTGCCCCCAAATAAGTTTGAGTTTCATGCCAATCTGAAGCTCATCTGGCTCGGCATCGATCACATTGGAAACTATCCGTACTCCCCCCATTGTTGGAAAGCCGACCAAGGCAACATTGTAGGGAACGCGCTCACGAACAGCCGGATGCGCAGGATGGTGGATCACCGTATAGCTGAACAGCTCACCCTCCTCCGGGGCCTCCACCCATTCGATCTGATCCGATTGACAATGCGGACAAAAAGGGCCGGGCGGATGCCGAAAGGTTTTACAACTCCCGCACCGCTGAAACGTTAATTTCTTTTGCGTGCAATTCTCCCAATATGCTGCATCGTCAACAGAGGGGGTCGGTCCGGGAACAGCTTCAGGCATGTAATGCATTTCGTTATACTCCTTTTTATCTATGCCTATTATCCGACCAAAACCAATGCGATTTCAGGAAAGGCAATCAGCAACACAATGATCAGAATTTCCATAAGGACGAATGGGATACATCCCTTGAATATTTCGCCGAGCGGAGCATCAGGAACACTACTTTTAACAACAAAAACATTTAGGCCAACCGGCGGTGTAATGCATCCCAATTCAACAGCCTTTACAACAATGATTCCGAACCAGATCGGATCATACCCTAGCTCCAGGATAATCGGAAAGACGATCGGCATCGTGATCAAAATCATCGAGATACCGTCGACCAAAGCGCCCAGAACAAGATAAATGAGAATGATCAATGCAAAGATAGCTACCGGGGGTAGATCGAGATGGACAATGGTATCTGCGACCAATGCAGGCAGCTGTGACATATTGAGAGCAAGGCTAAATAAACCCGCACCAACGATCAATATGAAGATTGATGAGGTGCCCGCGCCTGTTTCCCATAGGCCGGCCTTAAGGTTTTCCCAAGCGTTTTTTCGTCGCAGGACCATTAAAAGGCTAAGCAGGGCTCCTATGGCGGCTGCCTCCGTAGCTGTTGCAACACCGAGATAGATTGACCCCATAACAACGCTGAACAACAACAGAACTTCCCAGGAGCGTCCCAGAGCAACAAAGCGCTCTTTCCAGGCGGCCTTTTCAATGCCGCCCTCCATTCCGGCAAGTTCCGGCTTTATCTTTACCATGACATAGATGCAAATCATATATATCACAGCAGTCAAAATTCCGGGCAATATCGCTGCAATGAACAGTTTCACCAATGATACTTCTGTAATGAAGGAATAGATAACCAGAACACCGCTGGGCGGGATCAATACGCCAAGCGTTCCCCCCGCTGCTATACACCCCCCTGCCAAGGAATGTTTATATCCACGAAGGCGCATTTCCGGCAGTGCGACACGCGCCATGGTCGACGCGGTCGCGACACTGGAGCCACAAACCGCAGAAAAGGCTGCACAGGCAAAGACGGTTGCAATCGCCAAACCACCCGGGATATGGCCCAGCCAACGCTGTCCGGCCTCAAATGCGTAGCGTGAGAGGTTCGCCGAAAACGCCATATAGCCCATAAACAAAAATAAGGGCAGGACGATGAAGGAAAATGTGGCCGTATAGGAATAAGGAAAGTTGGCGAGCAAATACTCAACCGCTCCCCAGGACCGCATCGCAATAATACCGGCGACGCCTGTCGTTGCCAAGGCAATGGCGATAGGGATGCCGGACAGCAGCAACACCAGCATCACGCTGACGAGTAAGGTACCTATAAGTGTGGGATCCATTCAGATGCTCACTTTCTCATCATCTACCGCACTTTTCGGAACCAGGCCGATGTGCCGCAGGAAATCAAAAAGAAACTGTAATGTCAGACAACATAATCCGATGGTGATAAGAATGCGGGATGGCCAAATAGGAAATGCAATGATGCCATAGCTTGATTCCCCACTAAGGGTCATGCTCCATGCGAGACCCGCCGTCAGCCATGCCAACAATCCAAGCAAGATTGTCGATAGCGCTGACGTCAGGATATTAACAACACGCAATATATTTTCTGGCAGCAATCTGGTTACCAGATCAATTGCAAAGTTATGGCGCCGCTGCTGCGCCGCTGCCATCCCCAGATAAATCAGGGCAACCAGCAGAAGCACAGCGAACTCGTTTCCCCCCGTGAGCGGCATATTGAGAAAAGTCCGACCCACAACATCTATCACTATGACAAGCATTGTAAGCAAGGTCAGGAAGCCACTGGCGATTCCCAATTTCAGAAGGAACCGTTCTAGGCCCAAGACAAATTTTTCGATCATGACCAATATCCAGTATGGTGAGGAGCGTGCGAAAGGAGTATTTAATCCTTTCGCCAGCGCTTCCGTCAAAGATCAATCAAGAACCACATTGTTCCGTGTATAACTGAAAGCCGGTCTTATAGTCAGACTCTGGCTCGTATTTCTTAACTAGTGCAATGTAACCATCCAAGACGCTTTGGGCATCCACGTTCGCTGCTTCTGAAGCCCACTTAACCCAGGCATCTGCAATCGGCTGATAAGCAATTTCCCGGACTTGCTGGGCTGCTTCGTCTGAGAATACGGTAATTTTCAAATCACCCTTGGAAGCGATTTCACAGAGCTTTTCCGCCGCTTTTTTTACCTCTTCCGCATGCAGTTTCGCAAAAACATCGACTGTTTCCGCAGCAACTTCAGATATTATTTTTTGATTTTCGGGACTAAGGCTGTTCCAGCGATCCAGATTCATAGAAACCATGTTGGTCGCATAAACACCCATTCGACCACCGTCGGTGCCAAATTTGGCGATATCAGGGAGCCCGCTTTTGATGGCAGAGTCGAACGGAGCAGAAGACATTGCATCAACAACCCCTCGCCCCATTCCCTCAACAGCTTCCGGAAAAGGAACCGCGACCGTAGTCGCACCCAGTTCTTCCATCACGTCCGCAATTGCAAGAACGGCACGTACTTTAAGTCCTTCATAGTCAGACGCTTTTGTGATCGGCACGCGAGACCAGGTAGAATTTTCAGCATATCCACGTGAATATAGAAGCTTTGCATTTCGGCCTTCATATTCTTTGCGTAAATCTTCATTGCTCAGGTAAAGTTCATTAAATGCCTTTGTAACAGCGTCCGTTTTTTCCGTAATGAAGGGAAGCGTTACATTGGTCAGCGGATAGTCATTCCGATTATAAGCGCTCGGCACGCCTGCGACTATGTCAGCAGCACCTCGTGAGAGACCGGGATACAGATCCGATGCTTTAAGTAGTGAACCGCTGAAATAGCGTTCGAAAACAATTTCCCCGTTACTGCGTTTTTCTACTTCATCCATAAACCAAATATCAGCTTGTGAAGAGGTATATACTTCGGAAATGTAATTTGCGTATATCAATGTCTCTTTGGCTTCACTGTTGGACGGCGCTCCGACAACGATAACACCAGCGAGCCCCAACGCGCCGAGGATAAATTTCGACATTCTCATATCTGTGTCTCCCTTTCTTTTTATTGCGGACGAAATATTACTGGTCACCGCTTGAACCAGGTATTCGGAGGTTTCTCTTTCAAACATGTTGATTATCTCATATCATTGCGCATATAGTCAACAGATGAAATAACTGTTCATATAATGAACATTTTAATAGATTTCAAAATTCTGACCAACAGCAAAAAGAAGTACAGAATGAGCAAGGAGAATTTCATGACCAATCGAAAACATAGCGCCTGTATCGTCGGCATCGGCCAGACACCATACAAAAGGTGGGGGGCCGTGACCGAAGAGAGTGAATTCAGCCTCGCCTGCAAAGCAATCATGGCCGCAGCTGAGGATGCCGGATTGCCTCTTAGTGAAATCGACGGCTTCTCAGCTCATTCAGACGATAGAAACGATCCGGCCCGATTGGAAGTCACTTTGGGGATCAAACAACTTCGGCTGGCGACAATGGTATGGGGCGGCGGAGGTGGAGGCGCCAGTGCCTCCCTGTCCCATGCCGTTGCTGCAGTGGAAAACGGAACCGCAAACTATGTTGTCGTCCTCAGAGCTCTCTGCCAGGGACAACAATTCCGTTATGGACAGTTTCATGAATGGAGTGCCCATCAAAAATTTGCATCTCCATACGGTTTGTTTTCTCCGCCCGGTCAAGCAGCCCTTACGTTCCGTCGTTATATGCATCGCTACGGTTTAACCGAGGAGAAGCTGGCACGCGTTGCCCTCGCTTGCCGGGCGAACGCTAACAGGAATCCAAATGCGGTGATGTACGAAAAGCCGCTTGATCTGGAAACATACCTCTCCGGTCGAATGATTGCAGATCCTTATCGCGTCTATGACTGCTGTCTTGAAACTGACGGCGCCTGTGCCTTAATTGTAACGACCCGTGAACGCGCGGCAGATCTTCGTGGAAAGCCCGCACATATTCTTGCGGTTGGCCAAGGTGGTGATGGCCGATGGGGTACAGGTAATTTCGGTAACTACAACATGCCGGAAGAAATTTTTTCTATCGGGCCGCAAAAAAGACTGGCGGACGAGCTATTTGCCAGAGCAGGGATTGAACGATCCGACGTCGATGTCGCCCAGATATATGATGCATTCAGTGGCGGCGTTATCACAACACTGGAGGCTTTTGGCTTTTGTGGCCTTGGAGAAGCCGGTGACTTCGCAGCAGACGGCAACCTCGACTGGCCAAATGGCGGCCTTCCCATCAATACGGCGGGCGGTCTGCTGTCAGAAGCATATGTCCACGGGTTGAATCTTCTCGTCGAGGGGGTCAGGCAAATACGTGGCGAATCCACCTCTCAGGTTGAAGATACAAAAATATGCCTCGTAACCGCTGCGGCAGTGACACCCACCAGCGCAACACTTCTCGGAAAAGAGCCGAGTTAATAAACACGATAATCGCGGCCCCAGAGAGCAAGGAGATAGTGATATGCATTATGATATTCTCATCCGGAATGGCACAGTCGTAGATGGTCTCGGCGACGCGCCCTATCAGGCCGATGTTGGAATTCTGAATGGCGTCATTGCAGAGATGGGCTCGCTACAGGGCACCGCAGACGAAGAAATTGACGCGACTGGAAAGCTGGTAACCCCCGGGTTTGTGGATATTCACACCCATTATGACGCACAGGCAACCTGGTCGGATCGACTCACCCCGTCTTCCAGCCACGGCGTAACCACCGCAGTGATGGGAAATTGCGGGGTCGGCTTTGCTCCATGCCGGCCGGAAGATCATGACAACCTCATCCGCCTGATGGAAGGCGTTGAAGATATTCCGGGTGTGGTCATGACCGAGGGCATCCCCTGGAAGTGGGAATCATTCCCCGAATTTCTCGATTTTCTGGACCAGCGCCAGTACGATATCGATATTGGCGCCTATATACCTCATGCTCCGCTGCGCGTATATACAATGGGTAATCGCGGTATTAATCGCGAACCGGCCACTGCCTCTGACCTCGCCCAGATGTCAAATATTGTATCTGAAGCAATCGAAGCTGGCGCTCTTGGTTTCTCAACATCCCGCAGCCTTAATCACCGTTCCAGCGACCAGCATTTGATGCCTGGTATTTCCGCCTCGGAAAGTGAGCTGATCGCAATTGGCAAAGGCATCAAAAATGCCGGAACAGGGCTTTTACAGTTTATTACAGAATTCAGCGAGGTCGAATCTGACTTCGCAATGTTAAGGCGAGTGACGGAACAATCAGGTGTTCCCATGACATTCTCTCTATCCCAGCGTTCTAAAACACCGGATTTATGGCGATCTATTCTGCAACTTGCAGAACAGGCGAATCAGGAAGGCATAAGTATCAAGCCGCAGGTCTACTGCCGCCCGATAGGGCTGCTTCTTGGACAAAAGCTGCACTATAACTTCTTTTCTTTCTCGCCAAGCTACATAGCAATAAAGGATTTGCCGGCAGACGAAAGGCTGAGACTGATGCAGCAGCCGGAAATACGCCGAAAGATAATCGATGAATTTCCTGCAGAGGCCTTCGAATCAGTTGTTAACAGCTCTCTGGTCGATCTTGAAAATATCTATCTGATGACGGAAAGCTTCGATTATTCGCCCAGAGCGGAAGACAGTTTGGCGGCGATTGCCAAACAGCGCGACCTTCCGCTTGCTGAACTTGCATATGATCTGTTGATTGAAAACAATGGTGAAAATGTTTTCTACGCCCCGGCACTTAATTATGCAGATAAAAACCTTGATGCCGTGGAAGAAATGCTCAAGCACCCTGATACGCTGTTTGGCCTTGGTTACGGTGGCGCCCATGTCGGCATCATTTGCGATGCCAGCGGCCAGACCTTCATGCTGCAACATTGGGTCGGCGATGGGGACAAGGGGTCAATCTCTATCAGCCAGATCATAAAATCCCTGACCTCTGACAATGCACGGGCAATGAATTTGATGGATCGCGGCGTCCTCGCGCGGAACTATCGCGCCGATATCAATGTTATTGATCGCGATCATCTGAAACTTCATCGCCCCGAAATGCAGTATGATCTGCCTCTCGGTAGCGGGCGCCTTGTTCAGAAGGCGGATGGATATATTGCCACCATTGTCGCCGGAGAAATCACCTACCGAAACGGAGAGCCAACGGGACGGCTACCTGGCAGACTGGTGCGCGGCGTCCAACACGCACCCGTTTAGGACGGAGACACATTCCCACCCAGAGATCCAACAATAACAAGATAAGAAGAAAGTATAAGATGAAGGCATTATTGATAGGCGGCACCGGACCCACCGGACGGTTTCTGGTGAAAGGGCTTCTTGAACGTGGTTACGAGGTAAGCATGCTCAATCGCGGGGGTCGGGATGACAGCCATATCCCGGCCGAAGTCGAACGGATCAAAGCGGACCCGCATTTTCATGAATCGCTTGCACCGGCGCTGGAGGGACGGCATTTCGATGTGGTGATTGGTGCCTATGGCCGGATAAAAGTCGTCTCCGATGTTGTGGCGCCCCTGACCGACCGGTTGATCACAATCGGCGGCATGGCAATTTTTCGTGGCTTTGCAGATCCCAAATCCGTGTTTCCGACAGGCTGTACCGTTCCGCTCAGCGAAACAACGCCGTTGCTGCGATCGCCGGAGGATCATGCTTTTGGCTATAAGATGCTTGACGCTGAGCGCCATGTTATGGCGCATCACGGAGAGGACTGCAATGTCAGCCATTTCCGATATCCTCTGATCTATGGGGCGGGACAGGTTATGCCCATTCGATTCTGGTGGTTTCTCCAGCGCTGCCTCGACAAACGCCGCCGCGTAGCACTGCCGGACGCAGGGTTGACGCTCATTAGCAATGGATTCGCAGAGAACATGGCCCATGCCGTGCTGCTTGGCGTTGACCAACCCGAAAATTCGGCAGGCAAGATCTATAACTGCGCCGATCAGCGGCAGTTTACGCTCGCGCAGCTTGGGGAAGTGCTCTTCGAAGCAATGGGAGGAGAGATAGAGGTCGTTTCAATTCCTGACTCCATGGCGTCCCACGCTCGGGTGTTACAAGTGTTCAACGATGCAGATTTCCATCGGATGTTCGATATTTTTCCGCTTCAACATGATCTTGGCTATCGCGATATCGTTGATCCGATCGAAGGATTACGCCAGACGGTCCGTTGGTATCAGGAAAATCCACCAGGAGACAGTGTCGCCGAGGAGGTGCGTGCCCACTATCCTGTCGAGGATGCCTTGATTGCCCTTCATGACGAAGCGATGGCCAAAATGATGGCCTTGGATCACATCGAGACTGAATATGTCCATGGCTATGCACATCCCAAAAAAATGGGAGAGACGCGGGATCATCGCGGGCGCTAAACCCCATAATTCAACCTATAACAGATCAAGAAAAACTGTAATTCCAGACATATTATCTGCGAATGCAGGTTAGAACTTGAGATAATGTATTTTCCATAAATCAATCAAAAGTTGATTTCCGAAACACAAAATGCCTACTATCCAAAATCTGAGAATTTTTCAGCGCCCTCCCGTTGTTATCAGGCCATTTAGGTGAAAGACTATCGACAGCGTTATTTGCCAAGCCCTTCCATATTCCAAGGAATTCTTGGTGCGACATTCGCAAGCTAGAGCGAGTATGGAAATAGTTGATGTTCATCAACTGCTATTGGTAACTTAAAACTAATTTCTACACACTCGTCCTGTTCAAAAAAAGTCCTGAATTGGTCATCGCATATTGCGTCGCTTTCATCCCGAAAGCATTGCTGCAAATTCAGCACGCCAAGGGAAGAATAATCAGAGCCATATACTAAATTATCATATTAATTATAACACCTTAACGTGACATTTTAGATCGACATCAATATAATTATTTTATCCAAAAAGGAGAAAATAAATGGATTTAAAAAGCACTTCAGCGCTCGTTACAGGCGGTGCGTCAGGGTTGGGGTTGGCCTGTGTCAAACATCTCTTGTCAGTTGGAGCAAATGTCGTAATTGTAGATTTGCCTTCTTCTGACGGACAAAAAGTTGCTGATGACCTCGGCAAGGCTGCTTCTTTCGCCGCGGCAGATGTAACTGACCCTGAGCAAATGGCGGCAGCAGTAACAGCCGCGGAGAAAAACGGACCACTGCGTTCCGTAATACATTGTGCTGGTCACGGCGGCGCCGTTCGATTAGTCGAAAAGGATGGAAGTCCAGGCTCGCTGGAAGCATACAAAAAGGTTATCGATACAAATCTGATCGGGACGTTTAACGTCCTTCGGCTCGTAGCGGCAAGCATGGCGAAAAACGAACCGGTAGACGGAGAGAGAGGAGCTGCCGTATTGACGGCATCTGTCGCGGCATTTGAAGGGCAAATTGGACAAATTCCCTATGCCTCCTCCAAAGCCGGTGTTGTCGGCATGACGATTGTGGCCGCGCGAGATCTGTCGTCAAAAAATATCCGCGTCAATACAATTGCACCCGGCATCTTCGACACGCCGCTGCTGGCACGATTACCTCAAAATGTTCGTGACTCGCTCGGAAGGACCGTGCCTAACCCGCCTCGCCTAGGCGTTCCCGCAGAGTTTGCCAAGCTCGCCATCCAGTTACTGGAAAATTCTTACATCAACGGCGAGACAATCAGGATAGATGGAGCCATTCGCATGACGCCACGTTAATTGACGCTTTTCATTTCGGAAGAGAAATGGCTCGGGAATAAAAACCATGTCCGCCTTTATTCCTGAGCTAGGTCGCCTTGAATTTTGAATGAACCTGTTCTCCCGGAGGCGTTTCGTTCATTCGAAATTACGCAATTGCTATTTTGCCCCTGCCTTTTTGGCATATTCCCATGCAGATTTCGCGAGCGGCTCTATACGCTGTGCCGCCATATGGGCCTTCTCAGAGGAGGCATTCCCTGCCTTGATGCGACCAACAATACCTTGGGAAATACCTGCAAGGCGAAACATATTAAACGCGAAGTACCAGTTCAGATCAGGGATCTTGGCACGGCCGGCTGCATTACAATAGGCCTCCGCCATTTCCTCTAACGTGGGAATGTTCTGCGCCTTGAAGTCAACGCCAGCGAGGCCACCAAAAACTTCGTCATTTCGTATCCATTGCATCAACATGTAGCTCAAGTCGGCTAACGGATCCCCCGTCGTAGACAGCTCCCAATCAAGAACCGCCTCGACCTTCGGAAGGGTTTTATGAAACATGACGTTATGAAGTTTATAATCCCCGTGAACGATTGACAGCCCATGCTGTGGCGGCACGCTATTGGGCAGCCATTCGAGCAGCTTTTCCATCTCCGGAATATCCCGGTCCTGCGCCTCACGATATTGCCGCTGCCAAAGCCTCACTTGACGTTCAAAGTAGTTGCCTGGTTTGCCATAATCACCGAGCCCTATTTCTGACGGATCAAAGCTGTGCAATTTTGCCAATGTCTCGGCCTGAGATATAAAAATTTCACGGCGATCTTCCTTGGCAACGTCCGGCAAAAGCTGATTTGTGAAAACCCGTCCATCAATCATGGACATGATGTAAAATGCGGAGCCAATAACTGAATCATCCATACATAGAACATGTGGATTTGGCACCAGGAACTTCTGCCTATGAAGAGCCGACATTACCCGAAACTCTCTATCGATGGCATGGGCGGACGCGACCAGTTTCCCTCTCGGCTTGCTTCGCAAAACATAGGAGCCATTCCGGGCCTTTACCTGATACGTGGGGTTTGACTGTCCACCGGGGAATTTTGTGACTTCGAGAGGACCCACATAGCCGTCAATATTATCGGCCATCCACTTATCCAACCGCGCTGTATCTATCGATTGATTTGTATTCGCGGCTGCCGCTTCACTGAACGTGTCTTTATCATCTTTGCCTGACATATTACTATTTCCTTTTCCCCGCCTTGCACCAATGTTGAGATAAACTGATCTGTCCGAGTAGTTTATGGAGCGCTTTGCCTCTTGACCTCAAGCCGCGAGATTGTGCGATTATGAACCTCATCCGGACCATCGGAAATACGCAGCACGCGCATCAGGGAGTAGGCACGCGCCAAACCTGAATCAGTTGTGACGCCGGCACCGCCCCATGCCTGAATAGCGTCATCAATGATACGCAGAGCCATCTTTGGAACGACAACCTTGATCATCGCAATTTCCATGCGCGCGGCCTTATTGCCGACCTTGTCCATCTTGTCGGCCGCATTGAGAACCAGTAAACGCGACATATCAATACTGGACCTTGCTCTGGCAATCCGTTCGTCCCAAACCGAATGCTGGATAATCGGCTTGTTAAATGCAACACGCGATTCCAGTCGTTTAATCATGGCTTCTAAAGCAACTTCCGCTTTTCCTATCGCGCGCATACAATGATGAATTCGGCCCGGCCCCAATCGACCTTGAGCGATCTCAAATCCACGCCCCTCTCCCAATAGTAAATTTTCAGCGGGCACACGAACGTTATCCAAGACAACCTGTCCATGACCATACGGCGCATCATCAAAACCAAACACCGGCAGCAACCGCTCAACTTTGACACCGGGTGTATCCATCGGCACCAAAATCATGGATTGCTGGGAGTGCGTTGCCGCGTCAGGATCCGTTTTTCCCATCAGAATCGCAACTTTGCATAGCGGATTACCGACGCCCGTGGACCACCATTTTCGTCCATTGATGACATATTCACCGCCTTCACGCCGAATGCTCGTTTCAATATTCGTGGCATCTGAGGACGCGACTGCAGGCTCCGTCATTAAGAACGCAGAGCGAATGTCACCATCCATCAGCGGGCGCAGCCAGCGCTTTTTTTGTTCATCGCTCCCGTAGCGGAGCAAAACTTCCATATTGCCTGTATCCGGTGACTTGCAATTGAAAACCTCAGGCGCCCATTCACTACGCCCCATCTGCTCGCAGCACAACGCATATTCCAGGTTTGTCAACCCGGCACCATGGTACTCATCGGTTTCATACTCGCTGGGCGGCATAAACATGTTCCAGAGGCCAGCTGCTTTCGCCTTTTCCTTCAACTCCGTCATGACAGGAATGACCTTCCATCGGTCACCCTCCTGAAGCTGTTCTTCATATTTTTCGGCAGCAGGTTCTACATGCTCTTTGATAAACACTTTCGTCCGATCCAGCCATTCCAGCTGCCGTTCAGAAGGACTGAAATCCATCACAAACTCTCCAAAGATATATAAATAAATAGGTCAACCAATTTATTTATATACGACAATATATCAACCCGCAACAGACGCGGTTTAACTTTGTTGCCAAATTACTTGAAAATCGATGATTACAGTTGCTTTACGTCAGGCGTGCCTGTGTATTTGGCGATTTGAGCATACCGTTGAACAGCACATCGATATAGGTTTCGCACAAACCGGACAAATACTCATGTGCAGGCGCATCGATATTATGCATATCCCGCACAATGGCCTCGAAGACAACGCTCAGATAACGCGGAACGCTGACAATGGCCGTCAGATGTTCCACCGGAAGGTCCCGAATTTCACCCGAGGCAACAGCCTCGGCAATCGTTCGATCTATGATTGCGACGGAACGGCGGACATAGTGGTCCATCAACCATTGAAACCGCTCCCCTCCCGCGATCGCTTCATATTGAAAGATTCTGCCGTATTCTGGTTCTTTAATCGAGGTATCAAAAAGAAGCCGGATATGGGTCTTTGCGCGCTCAACCGGTGGCAAGGCCGTTATTGCGGGATCATTTATGGGAAACACTTCCTTACGCTTCTGCATAATGTAATGGATGGTTTCTTCCCAGAGCAATGCTTTGGATTTGAAATGATAGTGAATCATGGATTGCCGCACGCCAACTGCCTTGGCAATTGCAACGGTGGTAACCCCGTCATATCCATAACGGGCAAAGAGTTTCGCTGAAACAGAAAGTAACAGTTCTCGCGAGTCTCTTTCTTGCGTCACCGCTTTAGTGGGACGTCCCGGTCCTTTCTTCTCTTTTCTTTTAACCTGTCCCATTTACCTCAATTTTTCTTGTCTCAACCAATAGGTACCGATGCATACAACTAAACGACATTCAGGTGAGTGCCGAATATCATATTTTACCCTCAATACAATACTAAAGATACAATCACAATCTTAAGAAGTTTTGCATTGCGAATTTTCGCCAGGTTTTATTGCGCAAAACCCGGCAAGAAGAGTACCAGTTGAGGGAAAAATATCATGAGCAGGACAACCAATATATCAATGATGATAAACCACATCACTCCCTTAAAAATGATTCCAAGGGTAATATCACGCGGTACCACCGTTTTTAGAACAAAAACATTCAGGCCGATAGGAGGCGTTATCATTCCAATCTCCAGCATCTTCACCAGAAACACGCCAAACCATACCATCGGAATGTCAAGCTTATCCAACACCGGCATCACCAAAGGGATAGTAAGTAGCATAGTCCCTAAGGGGTCAATAAACATTCCCATCACCAAATACACACCGACCAGCCCAAGGATCAATACAATCCGGTCCGTTCCTAACTGAAGGATGATTTCAGCGATCAGATCATCTGTGCCAGCAAAAGTGAGGAACCTTATGAATAAGCTCGCACCAATGGCGATGAAGAATAAGCTAGCTGTAGTGCTCAGGGTTTCCACCAACGTATCTTTCAGGGCCGAAAAAGTAAGAGTGCGCTTAAAAAAGCTGATTAAAATTGTCATAAAAGCCCCGACCGCCCCCGCTTCGGTCGCAGTAAAGATGCCCGCAAACATGCCCCCCAGGACGATCCCGAATAATACAAGCACCGGCCAAACCTCGGATAAGGCTGTTATCCTCTCACGCCAACTCGGGCGATCATCTACTGGCGGGGCCAGCTCCGGATTCAACCAGGTTCGAATAACAATCATGACGACATATGAGACGGCCGAGAAGACACCCACACCAATCGAGGCTATAAACAACAAGTTGATTGATGTTTCCGTGAATATCCCGAACAGGATCAACAGTATGCTGGGAGGGATCAAAGCGCCGAGAGTACCACCAGCCGCCACGGATCCTGTCGCAAGTGTTGGCGCATAATTATATTTCAGCATCTGGGGGACCGCAATTCTCCCCATAGCCGCCGCACATGCCACACTCGATCCTGAAACAGCTGCAAACCCTGAGCATCCCAGCACAGCCGCAATAGCCAATCCTCCCGGAAGGCGTGACAGCCAGAGGCGCGCTGCAGCGAACAGGCCCGTTGTCAGCCCACCATGATGCGCCATATATCCCATGAGAAGAAACATCGGAATTGACGAAAGCGTCCATTTTGCCGCGAAATCATAGGGAATAACCGACAATATTCCCCAAGCTTGCCGCGGGCCGAGAATCAAACTAATACCGACAAATGACACGAAAATTAGCGTGAATGCGATCGGAACCCTCATCAACAGCAGTCCCATCACAACAAAAATACTGACAAGCCCGACTATTTCGTTTTCCACGGCTTCCCTTCCCTCCCTGCAAATTTTTTATTCGCTTTAAAGACCCCGTTTCAACGCCTCGGCCTCTACTTTTTCAGGACCGGTCAGGATATGACTGGCAAGCACAAGAGCCATGAGCCCAAAGCTTATCGGTAAAATGAAATACGCTGGCCAGATCGTGAAGCTGATCTCTTGTTCGAACATGAAGGCTCCGCTATGCATCTTCTTCATGGCGGCTTGCCATAAACTTATGATCATACACACGCAGATAATCAGACTGAGTATCCAAGAGAAATACATCATCCGGTTTTTCGCCGCACTTGATGCGATCTGATAGATAATATCAACCGTGATATTGTCGCTGCGTTTTTCTGCCAGCGCGATGGGAAGAAAAACGACGGCAACCATATAGTAATGCGTAACGATGACAGAATTGCCCGGTATCGGTTGTTTCAGAATGTTAGTCAAAGCCACATCGACAACAATCTGCATCATCATTAGCAACAAAATTACCGCCCCGACAATTGTCGCGGCGGTAACAAGCCTATTAATGGCTGCATCTATTTTGATATTCATCGGAGATCAGTTAAAAGCGTTGAGATCAACTTTAGAGTAAATCTCATCATAGTAGAGCTGCCCCAAGGCGTCAGCGTCCTTATAGTCAATGGTTTCTACCAGCTTTTCCCATTTTTCAATCAAACCGAGAAATCTGTTCTTACGCTCTTCTGCATCCGCGATACCGAACTTTTCTACGGCCGTCTTTACGACCAGGTCGATATCATTAACTTGGAACTCATCATGCTTCGCTTGAAGGTCTGCCTGAGGCTTGATGATCTCCACACCATGCTCTCCGGGCGCACCTTCCATAACGATGAGATTGTCATTCTGGTAGTTAACCGTTGATGACGCATATCCATATGCAACGGCCTTCAGGAAAGCACGCTTATCCTCGTCCGAAAAACTCTTCCAAAGATCCAGATTTGCACTGAAAAGGGCGTTACCCATTCCTAAGCCGATCGGAGCATCAAGAAGATAATCCGACACTTCCCCCATCGAAATATTGATAATGGTATAAGGTGTATGAGTAGACCCGTCGAGCACACCCTGGCTCATCGCACTATAGACATCGTTGGAGGAAATCACCGACGCCGAACCACCCATTTCCGTCACCCAACGGCCAAAAGTGCCAAAGCCACGTATCTTCTTGCCTTGAATGCTCTCAAGTGAGTCAATACGGGGTTTTGAATACAAATAGTACGGGCCAATCGCCATGGTGCCGGTAAATACCTGATTCTGAGCCTTGAATTCATCGATACAGGCCTGACATGTCATATAGTACTCGTCCAACGCACCGGTCGCCGCATATGGATTGGAACTCGCCGTAGCCAAATCAGCGATAAAGTTCACCTGCGGATATTCTGCCCGAAAATACGGCGCAATTACGAAACCGACATCGCCTAACCCCTCGCTAAGCGCCCCATTGGTTTCTTTGTAGCCAAATAAATTCCCGATATAAACTTTGGCCGTATAACGACCATCTGTCTCTTCACTCAGCACTTCGGCAAACCGTTCCGCCCCCTCTGTCAATCCGGATTCATTACCGCCGAATACATACTTAAGCTCTGTTGCATTTGCAGCAAAACTTACACTTGCTGCCATCGCCACAGCCAAAGCTGATGAAACATATTTTGACATTTTCATAATGCTCATTCCTCCCTGAGAGTTTTTAGATTTAGGTCTTATTTCCTGCCGCACTTTTTATTTATCGACCAAGCTGGCACGGCAATTTTTCATTTCGGCTTATTCTTCGTTACAGCATGTTATGCATCGTTGCGCTCTCATGTCAATATTAATTGGTCAATCTAACAATTAATCCATCATAATTATAAAATATACAAACTCCGAGGCGCCGATTAACCCTGATAAGATGTTAATATGTGACTACAAATCGCCATATGCATGCCGTTAAATCGGCGCAATAGATCTGAACTTCGGAGGTTGCCGGGATTGTCGGCGAGCAGGTGCCCTGGATAATACATCGATTATCCTGGATCGGGTCTCAGATGGTTCGATAAGTTCATCTACACCGAAACCTTCAGCGGCTTTAATGGGATCAACCTCATCCCGTATTTCATCAATCAGTTCTTGCCGCCGCGCATTCGGGTCAGGGGCATCCTTATACTGTTTGGCATATGCTACATCAACCGAACCCTCTACAGACATTGCGCAGATTTCAGCGGTTGGCCAGATAAAGCAAGCATCGGCATCGAAACTACGCCCCCCTGCCATGGCCACATAGCCTAAACCATAGCCCTTACGTAAAATGATTGAAATTCGAGGGACTGTTGCATTGCCAAGCTCGAACAGCATTTTAGCGCTTCGCCGCCCCAAATTCGTGTCTTCTGCCGGGCTGCCAATTGACATGCCCGGGATGTCGACAAGGTATATCAGCGGCAGGCCGTAGGCATCGCATAGCGCGATAAAGCGGGCTGCCTTTTCGCAGGCATCCGAATTCAGCATCCCGCTAAGATGCAATGGTTGGTTGGCAATAATCCCGACAGGCCGACCCTCGATCCGCGCAAGTGATGTCACTATATTCCTGGCGAATGTCGGCTTGATTTCGAATACGCTACCTTCGTCAGAAATAACATCGATTACCTGGCCCATATCATAGGCCTTTCGTGTGTTTGCCGAGACAATCCGCTCCAACTTGCTCTGATCGGCACCAGGGTTGCCAGGCTCTGAAAAGGCAGGCGCATTTTGTGCGTTGGAAGGCAGGTAAGTGAGAAATTTTCTCAAGGTATCCAGCGCGTCTTCTTCGCTTTCCAGTCCCAGATCCGCGAGCCCGTTGCGATCCACCTGCCGTTCGGCACCGCCAAGTTCATTGGCATCGATCACTTCACCCGTTCCAGCTTTGACCAAGGCAGGCCCCGCCAATCCCATGGTTGACTTGCCCTTTACCATGACCACCAGGTCGGCCATCGCACTGAAATTGGTGTTTGCCGCAAAACCAAACCCAAGGACGGCAGATACCATTGGCACCCAGCCGGTCATTCGGGCAAATGTCGCGAAGAGCTCTCTGGATCGTGCATAACTTCGCGAATTCTGCCCATCCTGAATGCGATGACCTCCGCCATCCAGCAGCATGACCAACGGACAACCGTTTTTCTCTGCAAGCTGTATGATTCGCAGCATCTTTTCGCTTCCAAGATGACCTGCACTACCGCCATAAACAGTAAAATCCTGTGAAACGATCATCACCGGTCGATCGTCAATCCGGGCTGATCCAGCGACAATTCCATCAGCCGGCGCTGAACGTGTGAGAGCAGGATTCCGTATCAGGCTGCCGATTTCACGGAAGCTTTCCGGATCACAAAGATATTCAATTCTCTCGCGCGCCGTGAGAGAGCCGCGCTTGTGCTGGCTTTCAACCGCGTGCATACGGTGTGGATCCAGTACCGCCGATTTTGCCGATCGCGCCCTTTCAATTGCGTTGTCCGTGCTATTGTCAACGACCCCTTCACTTTCGCTTTCCTGACCCATTTCGCCGGCGTCGACAGGTTCGAAGAAATAGAGCGGATGGCCCGGTTCGATCGTCGTCCCCTTCGTGATCGGTATCATACGCACAATGCCTGAATGCTCGGCGGTGACTATATGCTCCATCTTCATGGCTTCAATGACCGCCACCTTGCGCCCCTTCGCAACGGCCTCCCCCTCTGCGATAAATATTTCTACCAGCGCGCCACCGATTGGCGCATTAGCGGAATTGGTTCCAGAGGGACCGGTTACGCCGGAAAATTTCGCCACCTCTGTTGAACTGTCTGCTCCCTTATCGGTGCGGAAAAAATGCGGATGTTCGCCGCTTGTCTTAATAATCTTCGCCGCATCACGCTCGACCAGTCCGGTATCCAGTTGCCCTTCTTTCACTGTGGGCAACTGCAACAGGCTTTGCAGAAAACTGAGGTTGGTTTCCACCCCATCCACATGAAATTCCGACAGTGCCCGATAGCCACGCAACAAAGTATCAGTTAGCTTTCCTGATGGCGCAAAGGCGATGACCTTCGCCAGCAGAGAGTCAAAGGCAGACGTCGTTCGATAACCGGTGTAACCAAAGCTCTCGACGCGTATGCCAGCACCTCCAGGTGGGGCAAAAACACGCAATGTGCCGCCTGAGGGCATTGCTGTGCCATCGGCTGCAATGCGTTCCATATTCACCCGCATCTGCAGTGCCATACCGCGGGGCCGACCCACGCTCTCCTGGGTCAATCCCAGTGAAGCAAGGCTCTGCCCGGCCGCAAGCTTGATCTGCAGCTGTACGAGATCCAATCCCATTACTTCTTCAGTCACGGTATGCTCCACCTGCAGTCGCGGGTTCGCTTCCATAAAGACAAAGCGCTCTGTTGCCTCATCTGCACTAATCAGAAATTCCATGGTACAGAGAGTATGAACCTTCGCTGCTCTTGCGAGCTGTACAGCGGCATCAGCAATTCGGTCTCGCAGTTCAGGATCCAGATTGGGCGCAGGTGCAAATTCGAGCAGCTTTTGCTGACGCCTTTGAAGACTGCACTCCCGTTCAAACAGATGGATTACATTCCCCTCAGCATCCCCGACAATCTGTATTTCAACGTGACGCGCCGGTCGGACGAGTTCTTCAATATATAAGGCGCTCGAACCAAATGCGGCTTTCGCTTCGGACCCGGCTCGAGCAAAGGCTTCTTCTAAATCAGAGATGTTTTCGACGATACGCATTCCCCGGCCACCGCCACCGGCCAGTGCTTTTATCATCGCCGGACGCCCGCCGAAGCCTTCCATCACATGCTTGGCGTCTTCGAGACTAGTCTCCCCTATGCTTCCCTCAGCAAGCGGCACGCCAATTTCACTAGCCAGATCCCGGGCTTTTCCCTTATCCCCCAACAGCGCCAAAGCGTCCGGGCTTGGACCGATAAAGGTTATATCTGCCGCCTTACAGGCTCTTGCGAAGTCAGCACTTTCAGAGAGGAAACCGTACCCCGGATGTATGGCATCACAACCTTCCTCAAGAGCGATCTCAATCACTGCGGAAATATCGAGATAGGCTCCTGCACCTCGGCCAGGTAGAGCAACCGACTGATCCGCCTGTTTCAGGTGCAGCGATTCCGCATCCTCCGGCGCATAGATCGCAACAGTGCGAATGCCCAGCTCACTCGCGGCGCGCGCGATCCGGATAGCGACTTCACCTCGATTTGCTATTAAGATTTTTCCAAACATTCGTATTTTCCTGCCCGTACAAACTCTGATGGACGATTTTCAATAAGAAGCTTTGACCGGTATTGGTTCTTACCAAGGGTCGATATAGTTGTGAGAAACGGTGCCCCACGGCTTTGTGGTATGCCCTCGCAGCATTGAAGAGATCAGTTCGCGGGTATCAGCGGGATCGATCACGTCATCGATCTCAAAATGCGCTGCCACATTTAACCCTTTACCCTTTTCATAAGCGGCGGCGACCATCTTCTGATACATGGCTTCTCGCTCATCCGGATCGTCAATTGCCTCCAGTTCTCGCTTGAAGCCCAGGCGCACGCCTCCCTCCAGCCCCATGCCGCCAAACTCTCCCATCGGCCAGGACACATTGTAGTTTGGTGTACGAAAGTCTCCCCCCGCCATCGCCATCGCGCCAAGACCATATGCCCGCCGCAAAATTACCGTCATCAGCGGTGCTTCAAGAGCTGCCGCCTTTATGAAAAATCGGGAGAATTTACGCACCGCTGCTTCTTTTTCCGAGTCGGGGCCGACCATAAACCCAGGAGTGTCGCACAGGGATACAATCGGCAGATCGAAAACATTGCAAAGCTCTATAAACCGGGCGGCCTTGTTCGCTCCTTCACTGTCTATTGCTCCCGACAAATGCTGGTTGTTGTTAGCGATAAGGCCAAACGGTCGTCCCTCGATCCGCGCCAGCGCCGTGACCATTCCGATCCCGTAGTCCGGACGCAATTCCAGAACCGACTCGGCATCACAAAGGGTTTCAATAATACGGCGCACATCGAATGCCCGTTTGCGGTTTTCGGGGATAGCATGTCGCAAAGCACGCTGATCAGCACAGTCCCAGCTATCAATCGAACCCTGAAAATAGGACAGATATTTGCGCGCAACAGCCGCCCCTTCTTCCTCATTCTCAACAAGTATGTCAATAACACCATTGGATGTTTGAACATCGACCGGCCCGATTTCTTCGGAGCGAAAGATGCCCAGCCCGCCGCCTTCAATCATCGCCGGACCACCCATGCCGATATTGGCGTTGCGGCATGCGATGATAACATCACAACATCCCAAGAGGGCTGCATTGCCTGCAAAGCACCTTCCAGAAGCGATACCGATTATTGGCGCCTTACCGCTTTGCCGGGCCAGTGCAGAGAATGTCGTCGTTATAAGTCCGGAAATAATCACACTATCGACATCGCCGGGACGGCCACCGCCCCCTTCGGTAAACAGGATAAGAGGCAGTTTTTCACGCCTGGCAATTTCGAAGACCCGATCCATTTTTCTGTGGTTTGTCCGGCCTTGGGTGCCGGCAAAAACCGTATAATCATACGCCAGAACGGCACAGCGAGTGTTCGGTCCGGAAATATAGTCTGAATTCACATTGGCGGTTCCGGCAACCAAGCCGTCGGCCGGACTTAAACGGATCAGTTCTTCTTCGGTGCGACGGCTCCGTTGTTCGGCAAGAGCCAGCCCGCCATACTCCTTAAAAGTCTGGGGATCGCAAATAGCCGAAATATTTTCGCGCGCTGTACGCTGACCCGTCTTGCGTCGTCTATCCACCGCGTCCGGTCGGTGCTCATCCATTAGCAGTTTTTTACGATCCAAAATTTCTTCAAGCGATGCCGGGATGGTATCGATTGAGTATTCCTCATCGCCTACATCTCCCTCAGCAGAAGCGTCATCAGGGTCGATAAAAATGATGGCAACATCAGGGTCAAGCTGCGCCCCGGGCGCCAACACCACTTTCGTAACAGCTCCTCCTTTCGGAGCCGACACCACATGCTCCATTTTCATCGCCTCTACAATCGCAAGAGGTTGATCCTGCCGCACTATCTCGCCTTCTGACACCAGAATATCTATAAGATTTCCGGACATTCGCGCCGAGACACTCACCATTCCAGGAGGAGCAACTTCCATTTTTCTAACGCCCGCGTCTTCCGCCTTCGGATCAGACTCATCAGCCCTTTGCAGTTCAAAGGCATCAGCAGTGAGCTCAGCAGCATGTTCTTCGATAAAACGAGTATGGACTTTGTTGGCAGCAAGCGCCGGATGATCGAGAAGTGTTCTTTGGAAGAACAGATTTGTATCAATCCCTTCGATAGAACATTCCTTGAGAGCCCGTTTTGCTTTTGAAATCAATCGCCTATACCCATCCCGAGCAGCATCGTCAATCGAGACAATCACTTTGGCGAGCAAGGTGTCGTAAGTGGGAATTGCGCGATAGCCTGTATAGCCGAAACCGTCGACCCGGACACCGGGGCCCGAAGGCATCTCATATCGAGACAGGACGCCACTGGCCGGAAAAATGTCGCCTGATGGCTCCAACCGTTCCATATTTACGCGTAGCTGCACCGCATATTTATTAAATTCGGAGGGTTGCGTTTGAGACAATCCCATTTCTTCGAGACTTTCTCCCGCCGCAATCCGAAGCTGCGCCTGTACCAGATCAACACCGCTAACCTCTTCGGTTACCGTATGTTCAACCTGAATGCGCGGATTCACTTCCATGAACCAGTAACAATCGCCTCTGTCGGCATCAACCAGGAATTCAAAAGTTGCCGCCCCGCGATAGCCAACGTCGGTCGCCATCTTCAAGGAGTCGCGATACAATGCGTCACGGACGTCCGGCAACAATCCCGGGGCCGGGGCAAATTCAACCAACTTCTGATGTCGACGTTGTAGCGTACAATCACGTTCGCCAAGATGAATTAACCCGCCTTGCCCATCACCGAGAATTTGCACTTCGATATGACGCACATGAGGTAGATATTGCTCGATATAAACCTCGCCACTGCCGAACGCTTTTTCCGCCTCGGATACGCAAGCAGCAAAGGCCGCATCCAGATCGCTTTTCTTTTTAACAACGCGGGCTCCGCGGCCGCCTCCTCCCATCAGAGCCTTGAGAATAACACTGCCGTCATCGATAGTATTATAGAACTCGCGCGCTTCCTCGATTGTGGTTGGCTTATTGGTCCCCGGCAATAACGGCACGTCAAGCGTCGTCGCAAGAGCCCGGGCCGCCGCCTTATCGCCGAGCCGCAATAACATCTGCGGAGTTGGCCCCACAAAGGTGAGGCCGGCATCTTCGCAAGCTTCTGCAAAAGCGGCATTCTCTGAAAGAAAGCCGTACCCCGGATGCACCGCATCACATCCTGCTTGCTTCGCCACCGCAACAATTGAGTCGATGTCCAAATATGCGGCCACCCCCCGACCAGGCAATTCCACCGCGCGATCTGCTACCTGCACATGGAGAGAATCAGCATCATCGGAGGCATAAATCGCAACACTCTCGATTTCCAGCTCCGCAAGAGCCCGCGCAACACGCACCGAAATCTCACCACGATTTGCAATCAATACAGCTTTTAGGGACAAGGACACACTCCGCTTTGCTTCATTTTAGGGAGACGATATCTCGCTGTGGGCGGTTGTATCTGTACCGCCATTCTCCCTTTATTTTTTCCATGGCAATTATCAAAATAAAAATTGATTTGTCTACCAATTTATTTATAGAGTGAATTGAAGAACAAAGAAGAACGGCAGAACAGGACAGTCATCGGTCCAATCTCCGCAGATACCAAAAAGCAGGGAATGCGGTCTTTCCGGCATGCATTTTATAGGAGAGATACATGGATTCTGAAAAAGGGCATCATTTCAAAGTGAAGCTACCGCCCATGATGGAACGGACATTGAGTGCCGTGATGAAAACCGCTGTTCAGAATACTCCAAACAAGATGGCGCTGCGCGACCCAATGCGTGAACTCACCTATAGCGAACTCGTCAACGAGGGGTTATCGATTGCCGGAGCGCTTATTGATCTGGGCCTGGAAAGACAACAGCCCTTGCTCGCAATGCTCGACAACACAGCTGATTTTGTATCTCTTTCAATGGGTTTGGGCCTAACGGCCCGCATCGAAGTTCCGGTCAATACGGCGTATCGCGGTTCAATACTGGCGCATGTTATTAAAACAACCAATGCCAAAATCATGATTCTGGAGGATAAATACCTGGAACGCCTCGCCGAGATTCCAGATGATCTGGAGGTTCTGGATATTGTCATCGTGCGCGGGAAAATAACATCAGAACCAAATATACCCTCGCGAATAAAACTGATCGAGTTCAGCAACCTCTCTCTCCGCCTTGAAGAGATGGAAGACGTCAAGCCATGGGATATCATATCGGTAATCTACACATCCGGGACGACGGGACCGTCCAAAGGAGCAATGATTGCGCATGCCCAGGCTTATGGCTATGCCTCTATTGTGCAGCAGGACGTTGTCACCCCAGAGGATGTCAGCCTGGTCGTACTACCGCTCTTTCATGTCACCGCGAAATGGGGCGGCGTTTACGGAGCGTTCGTTTACAACGGTTCCGTAGTTGTTTTGCCAAACTTTTCGGCAAGTACCTATTGGGACAGTGCGCGCAAGTACAATTGCACCTGCACAAGAATGCTGGGCACAATCGCGCAGTTCCTGTTAAATCAGCCGGAGCGCCCTGACGACAAAAGCCAGCCCATAAAAAAGATTGGCATCACACCCATCATTGCCGACTTGGAGAAATTCAAGGAACGTTTTGGTGTCAGTGGTGTGTTGACCGCTTATGGATCAACGGAGGCATCGGTTGTTTCCGCCGTACCGATCGGCAAGGGCATACCCGGTTACGCCGGCTTCATACGTGACGATATTGAAGTCCGCATTGTCGACGAACATGATATGGAAGTGCCGTCGGGCGAAATTGGGGAGTTAATCGTTCGGCCCAAAGAACCCTGGATGACAATGCAGGGCTACGTCAATATGCCCGAGGCAACTAACAAGGCACTGCGCAACGGCTGGTTTCATACTGGCGATTTATTGCGAGTTGCGCCAAATGGACAGCTTGTTTTTTGCGATCGCAACAACGATGCAATCCGCAGAAAAGGGGAAAACATTTCCAGTTTCGAAATTGAACGGGAGATTAATGCTCATCCAGCAGTTTTCGAATCCGCCGCAATCAAGGTTGCCAGCGATCATACAGATGACGATGTCAAAGCCTGTGTTGCGTTACGGCCCGGTCAATCGGTAAGCCCTGAGGAGCTAATAACATTCCTGGTGCCACGCATGCCGAAGTTCATGCTGCCTCGATATGTGGAATTTCTTGAGGCTTTGCCAAAAACCCCGACGGAAAAAGTGCTCAAGGCGGAGCTTAGAAAAAACTCACTCAATCAGAAAACATATGACTGCGAAAACAATCGCTTTGTTGAGTAAAAAACGGCTCTCAATCATGCGCGATCGCGATCAAATACTATTGCTAATATAAGGAGTAGAAATAATGGGCGGACCCCTTTCAGGTCTTAGAATAATCGAATTCTCAGGTTTAGGTCCCGGACCATTTTGCGGCATGCTTCTTGCCGATATGGGAGCCGACGTGATTTGCATTGATCGTAAATCAGCGGAAATCGAACCTTCAACGGCAATTTTCTTTCGCGGAAAACGCTCGATAACTCTAGATTTGAAAAACCCCTCTGACCTTGACGCAGCATTACGTCTCGTCGAACGCTCAGACGCACTCATAGAAGGATTTCGTCCCGGTGTAATGGAACGGCTGGGATTAGGCCCCGACAGCTGCCTGAAACGCAATCCGGCCTTGGTTTACGGTCGCATGACCGGTTGGGGGCAAGAAGGTCCACTGGCGCAATCCGCAGGACATGACATCAATTATATTTCGCTTATCGGCGCCTTGGCCGCTATTGGGCCTAAAGAGGGCCCGCCGTCTATCCCGCTTAACTTGATTGGTGATTTCGGCGGTGGAGCGCTTTATCTGGCGATGGGTATGTGCGCTGCCTTATTTGAATGTTCGCGCTCTGGTAAAGGCCAGGTCGTTGATGCGGCTATGGTGGACGGAGCGGCCTCACTCGCCGGGACATTCTTCAATCGTGTGACTGAAGGAAGATGGCTTAAAACCCGAGCATCGAACCAGACTGACGGGGGAGCACCCTACTACAATGTATATGAAACGGCAGATGGCGAATATGTTTCAATCGGCAGCATAGAACCGCAGTTTTTCTCATTACTGAAAGACAAATTGGAACTCAATGGCCCGCTGTGGGAACAACAGCTAAACCGGGAGAACTGGCCGGCAATGACAGCCGAACTACGCACACTCTTCCTCAGCCGTACTCGTGCAGAATGGTGCGACTTGCTGGAAGGGACGGACGCCTGTTTCTCGCCTGTGCTCTCTTTTGACGAGGTAAAGGATCATCCACATTTGAAAGCCCGCAAGACCATCGTGAAAATCGATGACACACTGCAACCCAATACGGCGCCCAGATTTTCAAAGACACCATCAACCATTGGCCGACCGCTGGCACGGATAGGCCTGCACACTGAAGATATCCTAAATGAATTGGTTGAAGAAGACGCGTAGCTAAAAGATTGTGCCAGGCGGATTATAAAAACAAAGCAGGCCCGATAAGAGGAGGAAAAGCAAAATGTCGTCGACGATTTCGCCAGAACAACCATTTGCAGACAAACGCATTCCGGCACGCGATCAATGCGTTTTGCGACATATTCTCGATCGGTTGGCAGATGCGGCCCCTGAAAAAAGCTTTGCATGGTTCGATAACGAAGAGCCATGGTCATATTCACAGGTTCTCAAGGAGGCACAAAGAACCGGCTCGGGTTTGCAGAAATTGGGAGTAAATCGCGGCGATCGTGTTTTAGTTTGGTTACCCAACAGCTCGTTAATGCTGCGCTGCTGGTTTGGCATCAACTATATCGGCGCGGTTTATGTACCGATCAACATAGCATACCGCGGGAACCTGCTTGAACATGTCATCAATAATTCAGAGGCTAAAGTAATTATTGCCCATGTTGACCTCGTTGATCGTTTAAGTTCCATCGAACTTGCCAAACTGGAGAAGGTGATTGTCGTTGAGGGTGAGGCGGATTTCGATAAATTGCCCACATATAGAGCAGATGCACTGGGAGAACCAGGTGATGTTCCCCAACCGCTCGACCGACCGATCGACCCATGGGAACTTCAGTCAATAATCTTCACCTCAGGAACAACCGGTCCCTCTAAGGGGGTTCTGTCATCCTACCTGCATTTATTCACCATGACGACGAGTTTGAACAAGATGCTAAGCACCGATGACAAGCGCCTCATCAATCTGCCATTGTTTCACGCGGGCGGCACGAGCAGCGTATACGGCATGCTGACGAAAGGCGGTGCCATTGCGCTTGTTGAATCATTTAAGACAGATCAGTTCTGGGACACGATTCGACGTTCGGGCACAACCTGTGTCACCTTGCTTGGCGCAATGTCTTCATTCCTGATCAAGGCGCCCCAAACGCCAGAGGATCGAAATCACTCCCTCAAAACAGTGGTTATGGTGCCATTATCTGAGAATGCAGCGGATTTCCGAAAACGATTTGGGGTCGACATATACACCGCCTTCAACATGACGGAGATTAGCGGCCAGATTATTTCAGAACGTAATCCAACGAAAACAGGGACTTGCGGAAAGGTACGCCCCGGTGCAGAGGTAAGGCTGGTGGACTCTAATGATTGTGAGGTTCCCGTCGGTTCCGTTGGCGAAATGATTGTCCGCGATGACAGACCCTGGGGACTTAATCACGGGTATAATAACAACCCGGCGGCGACAGCAGAGGCCTGGAGAAACGGATGGTTTCATACCGGCGACCTTTTCACCCGCGATGAAAACGGAAATTTCTTTTTTGTCGATCGGGCAAAAGACGCCATTCGCCGAAGGGGTGAAAACATCTCCTCTTTCGAGATTGAAAATGAAGTAACCGCCTACGCCGAGGTTCGCGAAGCAGCCGCTGTTGGTGTCCCCAGCCCTCTTGGCGAAGATGAATTGTTAGTTGTGGTTGCCCCTGTACCTGGCTGCGTCATAGATCCCAAATCTTTAATCGAGTTCTTGCAGCCACGAGTGGCATATTTCATGGTGCCGCGCTACGTACGAATAATGACGGATCTACCGAAAACCCCCACTCAAAAAGTTCAAAAACATCTCCTGCGCCAAGATGGCATAACTGCAGACACTTGGGATCGCGAGGAAGCGGGAATCCGCATTTCACGTGACAAAATAGGGTATCTTGCATGATTATACTGACGACGAAATTTTACGGGTTTCTCATGAACTCATAATGTCTGAAAAACATAATACAAATAGGATCTGAAAAATGACTGACGCATATATAATTGACGCCTGTCGGACGCCGCGCGGGATCGGCAAGGCGGGCAAAGGTGCCCTCGCCCATCTGCATCCGCAGCATCTCGGCGCGACCGTTCTCAGTGCACTGGCGGAACGGAATGACTTCAACACAGCCGATGTGGATGACGTTATCTGGGGCACCTCGACCCAGGTTGGCAAACAAGGCTACGACCTCGGACGGATGTCCGCCCTGTCTGCGGGCTATGACATCAAGGCCTCCGGCATGACCCTGGATCGCTTCTGCGGTTCGGGCATCACCACCGTCAACCTCGCCGCCGCGCAGATCATGTCTGGCATGGAGGATCTTGTCATTGCGGGCGGCACCGAGATGATGAGCTTTACCGCCTCTCTCGCCGATCCCAACAAGCCGTCGATGCTGGATGGCGGTAATCTCGACCTTCGGGAAACTCATCCGCAGTCACAGCAGGGCGTCTGCGCCGACGCCATCGCCACGCTGGAAGGCATCGATCGCAAGGCCGTCGACGAGCTTGCCGTGGAAAGCCAGACACGCGCCGCAAAAGCCATTCAGGACGGCCGCTTTGACAATTCCGTCATTCCGGTGAAGAACAAGGACGGTTCCATCGCGCTCGACCGGGAAGAATTCCCGCGCCCCGGAACCACGCTGGAGAGTCTTTCCGGGCTCAAGACCGTGTTCAGCATGTTCCGCGATGTCGTCGTGGATGAGGCCGGAAACACGTACGGCAGCCTGATCACCCGCAAATATCCCGAGATCAAGGAATTCAACCATGTACATCATGCGGGGAACTCCTCGGGAGTTGTCGATGGTTCCGCCGCGTTGCTGCTGGCCTCTCCGGACTATGCAAAGAAGCACAACCTCAAGCCGCGCGCCCGAATCGTGGCGACGGCGAATATGGGAGACTGCCCGACGCTCATGCTGAACGCGCCGGTCCCGGCGGCGAAGAAGGTTCTGGAAAGGGCCGGGCTGACAACGGACGATATTGATCTTTGGGAAATCAACGAAGCCTTTGCCGTTGTGGCCGAGAAATTCATCCGCGATCTGAAACTCGACCGCGACAAGGTGAATGTCAATGGCGGGGCGATGGCACTCGGTCATCCCATTGGCGCCACCGGGTCAATTCTGATCGGGACCCTGCTCGATGAGTTGGAGCGTCAGGACAAAAAACGCGGTCTCGTCACTATGTGCGCTGCCGGTGGCATGGCCCCCGCAATCATTATTGAGCGGGTCGATAGTATTACCACTTAGCTTAGTCGGTATCATCGGATAACTAAAAGCCCTTGGTTATGCGGGGTTCCTGGGCGTACCTGGGCTGGAGCTAGCGGTCAAATGCGAGCCTGTCTTCGCTGTTTTCTAAGCTAAGTGGGGAAAAGTAATGAAAACAGCGAAATAATAGACTTTGCCACATTGACTTTTTAGCGAAGAGATTAACGCTGCCCTATAATCAAATATCAAAAAGGATGTCCTTTTGGAGCCATCGCTTCTCTACTCATATCATCCGGCATGTTGTCTTACTGTATGCGCGAATTACACTGAGTTATAGACGTATTGAATAACTTTTGACAGAAATTAGGTTTGGAGATTTCACAATAAACGGTTCGGATTGACTCCTGAAATTTGGAGGGCCCATCTCTCAAAACCTGAGATCCGCTTACCTTACTCCCATGGATATTTTGCGTCTGGACGGAATGGAGATGTCCATTCGGGGAATAAGTCATTTTCTTGACCATGAAGTTGATTGCAAAGGCAAAGCGTTAGAATTTTCCATACAATATACAAAAAATCCAAAAGCTTACTGAGAATTTGTAACTGAGGAATATCTATGCTTATTGGAAGTTAATGCGGCATTGCCTTATAAATCCCCATGCTCAGATACTTTACATAAATACAGTTTGGCGATAACTTCTAATTCAATATGAGTTCAAGTTGTTTTACGGCTATCGTGGATCATCAAATAGGCCTTATGTGTCGAAAAGAGTCTCTTGCTTGTAAAACAATTAAAGATAGGGAAGCGCCCTCACCAAAATTAGAGTAGGTACTGGTTTGAGAGATAAAATGCTTCGGTAAATTGATTGAAGGGGAAGCCTTCGCATAATCGAGAACGGCGGCTTAGAATTGCCGTATTAATTTGCATTAAATTTCGAGATATATATGAAGAATAAGTATGGCGCTGTTCGAATGGACGCATATGAACGGCTTAAAAAGGCGATTATTGAAGGTGACTACGCCCCTGGAGAGCTCGTACAGATTTCCGAGTTTGCAAGGGATCTGGGTGTTAGCCGCACGCCGGTAAAAGAGGCACTTAGCTCTGTTGAACGTGATTTCCTCGTAGATTTGATCGATGGCCGCGGTGCTATAATACGCCCACTAAATGTCGACGAAATTCGGAATATCAATCAGCTCCGCGAAGTAGTTGATGGTTTAGCGGCGAGACTCTCGGCAAAGCTAATGCCAAACAGCCATATTGCGGAACTGAAAGAAAAATTCGAAAGCATGCTCAATGATCCTGAAGCTGCAGGATCCGAGGTTCACAGTCAACTAAGCCACAAACTGCACAAAGCCATAACGGATTCCTGTGGAAACTGGGTCGTGCAGGCACAATGGCGACATCTGGATACAGCCTTCTCCAGATTGAAGAAAAAAGGCTGGGAAGTCTGGCGCAATTCGGAAGAGAAAAAAGAAATTTCCTTAAGACGGCTGAACGAACATCTTGAAATCCTTGATGCCCTTGAAAAACGAGACCCCGAAAGAGCCGAGCAAGCCGCGAGAACACATATTATCAGAGCAACCGAAGATTTTTTAAAGTTTATGGATAGTCCGTATCAGTAATCAACTCTCATAAATTTTAAAAAAATATGCGTCATTTATCATTTTTCGTTGTTACAAGGTTCCTTCATAGATAGATGGCCGTTTTCTAGTTGGCTGCGGCAATAGAACCGACGATCCGCTCGATGCCAATATCATTGGAGGCGGGACTCCTGACCGCGTGACGCATTATCGAAATGGATTCTTTTTTCGCGTTTTTAGCGTGCCTTTCTATTGCTTCGACAAAGTCCTCATTATCGGCTTTTGCCGTTGCAAGTCCAATATTCATTGCTTCATTTACGAAGATGCAACGTCGTCGTATAATTAAATCGAACGCTTTAAAACTCCCAATAAGTTCAACTAAACGACCTGTGTATCTCACATTTGCCAGACCTCGGCGTGAAGCGAAGCAAAATTGACTTGTCTCTGACATTATCCGCCAATCACTGGTAATGGCAATATCGGCCCCCAAATCCTCAACGCATCCACTCAACATCGAGACCGAAAAATAGGGCGCCTTCAATATTAGGTCGAGAAGCAAGTCAACCTTCTGATTGCCGACTGGAGAAATCGTCCTTTTTGCTTGGTCATATTCGTAATCGCAAGCATAGAAATCAGTCGTTATTCCATGAAATACAACAAGCTTTACAGGCCCTTCATATAAATCATGCAATAGACCACACAACACTCCAATAGCCGCCTCCATATCTACCGCAGATTTTGGGGCCTGCATTCCTATGTAACAAGTATACTCGTTCTTATATTCAACCCTGAACATATCGTGGATTATATCGCTATCGCCCATGTCAGCTCACCCCCTAAAGATCAATCTCCAAAATAGAAGAATGTGATCCTGAACAACAAATCATGATCGTTTCACCGGAGGATTTATCCTCGTCCGTCAAGAATAGGTCATGATGATCCGGATGACCTGATATCACGCGTGTCTGACATTCACCGCATAATCCGGACTCGCACGAATAGGGTGGATCAAGTCCGGCATCGCGAAGTACCTGTAGGATCGTCTGCCCTTCCTTGATCTGTAGTTCCATGTTGCTTTTGACGGCTCTCACAATGAACCCGTTCTGAACCGTTGCTTCCCTATCTGCCTGAAAGTGCTCGGTATGAATCCGAGCGGAATCAAGTTCAGCACACGCCTTCTCAAAGGAGTGAAGCATGCCTGTCGGACCGCAACAGTATAAGTCGGCTTCAGGCGGCGCATTCGATATAATCGTATCAAGATCGCAAACATTCCTGGATGTTTCATCACTGAAGCTGATATTGACTTTTCCTGCCTTGCCCAAACTTCTGAGTTCATTCAGAAATGGGGCTTTTTGGCGTGCGCGTGCTCTGTAGTATAGCTGCCAAGGCTTATCAAGCTTTTCGAGCTTTTGAATCATACTCCAGACCGGAGTGATACCTATCCCCCCCGCAATGAATACCGAATGGGTTGCATTTTCATTCAGGGGAAAGGCGTTTATGGGTTCCCCGCATCGCAATTTCTGCCCAACACGCGCAACCTCGTGCAACCACTTGGAGCCGCCCCGTCCGTCTGCATCCTTTTGCACCGCAATCACATATCGGCGCCGTTCGTCAGCATCGTTAATCAGGGAATATGATCTGCTGACTTTATCATGGAGCTTCAGATTAATATGCGCGCCCGGGGTGAATGCTGCCAGTTTATTACCATCGGCGGCGCGTAATTCGACGCGTATTACGTCAATAGACTCAAAAGTAATGGAGTATATGAATACGTCCTGCATCGTCATAAGCATCAGCTCTTATTAAAATATTAAAATATTCTTTCGCTTTACACAGCAACCGCGCCACTGTTTTCTTTATTACTTCCTTTAGTAAATGAAGAGGCTATGAAGACTCATAAAAGTAACAATATTGATTTGGAATGTTATTTAATCATTTCAGATGGAAGCCATATCGCAATCTGTGGAAAGTAAATAATCAGACCTAAGGTCACCAATTCGATCATAATGAACGGAATAACGCCGGACATAATGACTTTTGATGGAATTTTCTTTTCGGATGCTCCCATTACCGCAAATAAATTCAAACCCACTGGTGGTGTAATGGCGGCTATTTCAATCAGCTTAACCACCAAAATTCCGAACCAGATTTCATTGATGCCCAGACTGAGAGCGATGGGGAAAAGAAACGGAATTGTTACTAGAAGTATCGACAACGTATCCAGGAACATCCCAAGCAGAAGATACAAAAGTGACAGCGCAATAAGGAATTCGGTCTGTGACAACTGCCAGTCTGAAACGAGGGCCGTCACTTCGTGGATAAAACCACCGAAAGTCAGGAAGCGTGAAAAGAATAGCCCCCCAATGACTATAAAAAACAACGTGGCCGTAGAACCGGCCGAGGAGCGCACCACCATCCAGAACTTCTCAAAGTTCATTTTCCGCCGCGCAATAGCGATCAGAAGCGCGCCCGCAGCCCCGACGGCACCTGCAGAGGATGGGAACATCACTCCCGTATAAATACCACCAAGAACAATAAACATTAAAAGTAGAGCTGGGCCGATACTGAGCATCGACTTAAATATCGATACATGTTGAGTTTGGGGAATTCCTGTTGGTACAAGAGACGGCCTAATTCGAACGAGAACGGCAATTCCAAGTATATACATAAAAGCCGTAAGAACACCGGGAACAATACCGCCGATCAAAAGAGCGCCGATAGACGCCTCCGTCAAAAGCCCGACAATCACAAGGCTAATGGAGGGAGGAATCAGCGCGGCAAATGTCCCCGCCGCGGCAATACAGCCGGCACTGATACCGAGATCATAACCGAACTTCTTCATTTCGGGCAGAGCGATACGTGTAAACACGCTTGCATTAACGATAGTTGATCCGGAAATTGCCGCGAAAATGGCGGACGCCACAACGGTTGCCATCAGCAACCCGCCCCGTACCCGGAAAAGCAACCTGTTCGCGAAGGCATATAACTCTGTTGTTATATCCGCTGCGGATGCAAGCGCGCCCATTAAGAGGAACATGGGAATAACAGCAAATGAGTAATTACTCATAATCGCATATGGGAGCATTTTGATCGTTGTTTCCAGGAAACTGAATCCGCCGACATGCCACATTCCCACGATCCCGACGGTCAAAAGCGCATAGGCTACGGGAATACCCATTGCACCGATTGCCAAGACTGAGAAAATGCCCGCAATACCCAGAAAAATCGGCTCAGTCATCGTTTAATCTTTCATCGACTGAGATGAATTATCAAGCCGCCCATGCAGACGATACGGCCGTCCCAGGCATGCCATAATAAATTGTCGCGTGACTTCAAGCGCTGCAATCGTGAAGCCGATAGCGAATAGTATCTTCCACGGATAAATAGGAAAGCTGTGCAATGTAATTGCTGCTTCTTGTTCCAAAACGCTGGTTATTGCCAACTCCCATGCGCCGTATGCCAAAAGTGCGGTGCAGACTGCGCCTAAAAAAAGTGCGGCAATCTCTGCCAAATATTGGATTTTATTTGGAAATTTTTCTGAAACAATATCCACTTTCACATGTGTCTTTTCATAGTGCGCATAGACAATGGCCATTGCGATACAAACGGCTAAAGCAATTTCCACTATTTCATTGGAACCTGAAAATGGCGTATCAAAAAGTAAATAGGTGAGAACATCAGCGGTGCTGATTGACAATATAAGAAACATACACAGGCCGGATATCGAGAGTGCAACCCATAATATGTTACCGTAAAATTTACTCATTTATCGCTTCCGCTCTCTATGTAGATTACAATACCCCCTGGACAGGAAGGCAAGCTCTTCTTAAACTGTCTTCGTTTATTACTGCGACTTTAAAGATGAATGTTTAAGCAGCCGATCGCCTAGAAATAGCTTCTACTGACGAAATGAAGTCGGGAGGAGAATTCATTTCGCCAGTAGTTCATGCTGGTTTCTTAATACCTATTCCAGAAACCCTAGTTCAGCTCAGTGGAGCGCTTTTTCATATAGTCTCCAATTCGCTTCGCAACATCATAGCGGTCAGTTCCCTCTTGCTGCTTGATCCATATGTCAATGAAATCAGGCAGTTTTTCTTCAAGCTTTTGCTGTTCCTCCGGAGAAAATTCAACGAGATTTACACCGAGCTCTTCCATGGCTTTCAGCGCTTTTATCTCTTCGGCTTCCGCGACCTCCACACTTCGAAGTTCCGCTTCCTTTGCCACCTCCAAAAACAGATTTCTGAGATCTTCTGACCATTCATTAAAAAACATGTCGTAATTTACAACGATTGGCCAAGTCGATCCGGCTCCAAAACTTGCCTTACTGACATAATTGGCCTGCTCATACATTTTCTGACTGAGAATGGCTGAGTAGTTGTAAAAGACGCAGTCAATTCGGCCGCGCTGCAATCCCTCATAGATTTCTGCAGGTAGAACCGTCACCCCAACAGCATCGACTGCCTCCCATACTTTCGGATGATAGGCGCTGAATTGTCTGACCTTCTTCCCACGCAAATCTTTGACCGTAGCAACAGGTTCGGTGCAGGCGACACGGAAACTCGGCACTGCATTAAAATAGAGAGGCCAAATACCTAGGGCTTTCCATTCCTCTTGCACTTCAGGAAATTTTTCAAATACTTCCCTGGTCAAAGTTGAGGCTTGCTTTGAGCTTGCATATGTCAAAGTCCCGAGAAGCGCGTTCGGCATCGTATTCAAGGGAAGTGCGGCAGGATAATAACCTTGAGCATCACCGCCGGCCGGCACAGCGCCGCTGCCTACGGCATCAAAAACCTGCTTTGGCCCAACAAGCGAACCATTCCAGAAAATCTGGGCGGTAATTTTCCCGTCGCTGCGGCGTTCAAGTTCATTGAAAAACCATTTATCAACTTGTTCCGACCATACATAAGTTTCCGGCAAAGCATGAGCCACTTTCAGCTTTGTCTCCGGATAGCTGCCTTCCGCCGACGCAGATGACATTGTCAGAGAAAAGGCTACGGCAGCCCCGCCAAACATTAAACCAAGCTTTGATATCACTGTGTTTTTCATAATTATCTCCCAACTTTATTTTTTTAAGGTTTGCCGATGGAACGGGGGCGGCCTTAGTTCAGGCTTTCATTCTGGTCAGCCTTTACCCGCGTCTGCGTCCGAATCAAATTTCGGTTAGATTTCTTTAAGATACATTTCGTCGAGGATTTTCCTGCCCCGCGCGAGCGCAAGGTCGGACTTCAACAGAACCTCCCGATAATCTCCGTCAGGTAGCTCACACATCTCCTGCTGCTTTTCAATCGCCCAGATATCTTCTGCAAAAACTTCTTTCAGCAATTCTTTTGCTTTATCTACAGCACGCACAGAAGGATCCTTACCGCTCATTTGGCCCTTGGGCATATTTACGACGTATGTATATTTGTGGGATTTCCGGTCAATGGGTGTTAGGAAGTGATAATTCTTGAGGCATTTTGGATCCCGATTGCCTTCTCTGCCGCCCGCAGGCCAAAGTGTCCGTCCGGCGATAATCGTTCCAGGCCCTACCATTGTTTGAATGCTGTAGCTGTCAGCATTTTTATGGGTAAGCAGATCCGCGAAGTCATCGGACTGCGGATAATTATCCACCTGCCGGGTTACGGTTACGCTATCGCAACCATTCGTTTCGCCCTCAGAGAGATCAAATTTAATTTCACTGTCTGCAGCCTGACCGATGGTATTCCCATGTAATGGGTAAAAATGCGTAATATCGAGACCATTCTCGATCATCAGGATCGAGTTTCCCTTGATATAAAGCTCCCCAATAATGTGTTCCCAATCGGGAGCGACAATCTCTGGCGTCGCGGGTGGCCTGACATTCCCTATCTTCTCGGCTTCACCAGGCCAAACCCAAACGACGCCATCCTGCTCTATGACTTTATAGGGCAGGAGCCGTGCCCGCTTTGGAATTGGTGCCCCGGGCGCGGAAGGTATTTTAACGCATTGACCTTCGGAATTAAAAGCAAGGCCGTGGTAAGGACATTCCACAATGCCATCTTCGAGGAAGCGCCCCGCAGAAATGGGCATGCGTTTATGACAACAACGATCATCAAATGCGACGACTTCACCTTCAGCTGTACGCCAGAATACAAGTACTTTTTCGCAAATAACTTGCCGTTGAAGTATTTCCGTCTCAAACTCTTCCGAGAAACCCGCTTTATACCATGCATTTCGGATCATAATATCGACTGCTTTTGGTTTCATTGGTAATGCCTCCTCCTCTGGCTTATTTTATGCTTAGGACTTATATTGCCGGGTCCATGGCTTGGCTTGAACGCTCAGTAGAACCGAATGCCCTGCTGCTTATTTCACCAACAGACTTTTTTAGTGATCTCAATGCTGGCTTACTGGTTTTCTCAAGTGCCGCCTCAAGTTCAGTTATAAATAAGGTGATCTCATCGGCCTCAACGATGTTAGTTATCAGGCCCATTTGAAATGCTTCCTCAACCCCTACCCGGTGTGCCAATAATATCAATCGCATTGCTTGGTCAGGACCTATTCGTTGTGACAAGCGACTGTTTCCAAGCGAAGCACCGATTAAGTTGAAACCCGGAAAAGCAATGGTCGCGTCCGATGTTGCACATCTATAATCACACGCAACCGCGATATCAGCTCCGGCGCCGACGGCTGCTCCGTGGATATAAGCAAGCGTAACACAAGGTGCTCCTGCCAAAATCTGCAGCATTGACTCAATTTCAATGCCCAACAAACTGCGGCTTGCCGTGCTTTCAAGTTTCGACGGCTCCCTATCAAATCCAGAACAAAAATGCTTTCCCTCTCCTTGAATAATCAGAATTTTTGTCTGATCGGAATAGCATTTGACGATTTCTTCTGTCAGACGGAGAATCAGCGCGCCATTTATCGCATTTGCTCGGTCAGGACGATTTAAAATAAGATATTTTGTATAATCACCCCGCCATTCGGCTTTTACTATGTGATCCGCCATTCCCGTCACCGATCCATTCTGCATCGACTTCTTCATTGTGGGTGCCGGAATCCGACGGGTCGTGAAATATTCTGAAATCAAAGTTGCTCAATCTAACAGGATTACCAACCGTCTGGGTCTGTCCGCCATCCGGCAAATCCATTCGATGGATGAGCTTGCCGTCGCGGACATGTTCTGACCCAAGAGCTTCTGCATAGTCATTTATCGCGGCCGCCGGCACACTGGCCGCATCAAACTTCTGCAACCAAACCGAGGCGGGGCTTTTGGAGAAAATTTCCTCAAGTATCCCCTCTAGCTCCACCTGATTTTCGGCTCTGGCTCCCGGTGTTCTAAACCTCGGATCATCAGTAAGGTCTGATGCATCTATAACATCACAAACCCTATGCCAGAGACGATCGCTCCCCGCAGCAAGAATAAACCACTTATCATCAGACCCGAGATAGGCCTGATACGGCGAAGCCTTCGGATGCCTAGAGCCAAGCCTTTTTGGTACAGTGCCCGAGCCCCAGTATTCGCTGGTCTGCAAATTTGCAAGTGAAAGCATGCAAGACAGCATAGAAACATCGACATATCCCGGCTCGCCTGTTTTTTCGGCTCTTCGTAGCGCCGTCACACAGGCCAAAGCCGCGAATACACCCGTACCATAATCCGCCAAAGCCAAGCCGCATTTTGCTGGCGGACCACCTTCTTCACCAGTTACACTCATGATGCCGCTCGCTGCCTGTATAGCAACATCGAAAGCGCCTTTATCCCTATCCGGTCCAGTTTGTCCGTATCCAGTGACCGAGCAATAGACGATGTCAGAGTTGATCTTGACAATATCTTCAAACCCTAATTTCAATCCCTTAAGAACACCAGGTCTGAAATTCTCCAGAATAATATCGGCGCTTTTACAAAGTTCCCTTGCACGGCTCACCCCGGCCGGATCTTTCAGGTCAATTTCCACGCAACGTTTGTTTCGGTTGAGCGCAGCAAAATTCATTCCGAATGTCCCGTCACTGTCTTTGCCAACAAGCGGTGGCCAATGCCGCATTGGCTCTCCATCAACTGGTTCCACTTTCACGACATCAGCACCCCAATCCGCGAGTAGCATGGTTGCAAACGGGCCTGCCGCATAATGCCCGAACTCCAGTACCCGGACGCCCGATAGCGGCGCATTTTCAATACCTTGAGTCTGACGCATTTTTTGTTCTTGGTAGTTCACTTAACCTCACACATTCATCAATATCGCGCCCTGTCGAGCTTAATTGAATTCAATTTAAATTTATATTACATTGACGTCAAGTTATTTATGATTTCGTTTTAAATGCACTTTGAAGTCGCGTGCATTACAGAGGATTTGACATCAGCCATAAAACGATACACAGGCGGAACCAGTTCGGCTTCAAAACCACCACCTTTCAGACGCATTAAAGCTTCAGCAATCAAAATCGACCATGAAGCATTTACGGCGCCCTGAGTTTAAAGATAATTTTGTAAAAATCGCTTGCAGGGCTGAATGCCAGGAATGAATTGCCCTCACAGCTATATAATCAGAATTTCGATACGCCTACATGCTTCCGCTATTGTAAATATTGAATATTTTGAAGTGAAGCAGCACATTCCACTCAATATGAAGATTAACCAATAGGTTTTTCAAAGGCGCTCAAACTACACCTTGACGCGTTGCATCAAATTAGTAAACTAACTTTCCTAATTTGATGGTGCCGGCAATCATCGATTGTTTGTAGATACTCTGTTGATGTAAGGAAATCCAGATATGGACCACGAAAGCTGTATTGCGGAAGTTGCCACAATTGATACTGAAACAGATGAAATCAAGGTATTTTCATTAATACCTGAATCCGCTTCATTTCTGGAGTACATATCACCCGGCAGCCATATTGATGTTTATATCGGAGACCTGGTTCGTCAATATTCGCTTTGCAACGGCCCTCTGACTAAAGATTTTCTGCAAATTGCCGTCAAAAAGGAAGAGAATTCCGGTGGCGGATCACGCTCCATGCACGAGAACGTTAAAATTGGTCAGCACCTTAAAATCGGCTTGCCGCGAAATCATTTTCCGCTCATTTCCAATGCCAGTGAATATATTCTTATTGCGGGGGGTATCGGCATCACGCCGCTGCTTAGCATGGCCCGCCATCTTTTTGCACAGGGGCGTAAATTTACCTTGGTGTATTTTGCAAGATCGGCAGAACATGCTGCATTCCGGCAGGAGTTGAGCGAACCGGACATGAAAGAGCATATCAAGCTTTTTTATGGGCTGAATCCCGCAGAAACCCGCCAGAAAATTGATAACTTATTAGGTTCACCCCAGCCAGATACACATGTTTATGCATGTGGACCAAAACCATTTCTTGATGAAATCATCGCAATAACAGACTCGACGTGGCCGAAGGAAAATGTCCATTTCGAATATTTTCAAGCTGCGCCGATCACAAACGATAAAGAGAACAAAAGCTTCAAAGTTAAGCTATCCCGTACGGGAGAGATTTTTGAAATCCCCCCCGAAAAAACCATCGCCGAGGTTCTTAAGGAAAACAATGTGCCGGTAGATTTATCTTGTGAGCAAGGGATTTGCGGAACATGCCTGACTGCGGTTCTTGAAGGTACTCCCGACCATCGTGATGAAATGCTTAGCCCGGATATTCGGGATGAAGGGCAAATAATGACGATATGTGTCTCACGTTCAAAATCAGATATGCTCGTCCTTGACCTATGAAGAGAAGTTAGTCGTCAGCAGACTGAAGTGCCATCACAGCATATCTCACAATTCACACCAATCTGCTATTGCGCGCCGATAGATTTCTATCGCCTCATCCATTCTGAAAAGTTCGCAATATTCGTCTGTTTGATGCGCCATTTTAGGTTCGCCTGGCCCTATTATTACTGCAGGGACACCGCCTAACTCTTCAATTAGCACCGAGGCGTCCGTGAAAAAGCTGGCGGCACCGCCTCCTGATTGCACACCAGTGACATCTGCCGCGATTTCAGAGATTCGTCGAAACCATTCGTTCTGGGGATCTGTCCATACCGCCTCCACATCGACAATCGGTTTTAGATCGATATCCTTACCGAGATAGAGGGCCATCTTCTTCAAGACATCCGAATGAGCCATTCCCGGAATTGTGCGGATGTCCACCCCAAATTCCGCTAGATCCGGCACAGAGTTTAAATTTAACCCACCTTTGACTGTGCCAACATTTACTGTCCCACACCCCATGTGAGGGTGCAATGCCCCATCAAAATTATAAGTTTCCAATTTGGAAATGCCTTTAGCCGCTTTATAGATTGCATTGTCACCTAATTCCGGCATCGAACCATGGGCAGTAACCCCGCTGGTTATAGCACGAAGCCACAAGGCCCCTTTGTGACCGGCGAGCGGCATGTTAGCCGTCGGTTCGGCGACGATCAACGCACCCCCTTTTTCAATCATTCCATTTTTCACGAGATGCAAAGCACCTTCGCAGCCCGTCTCTTCGCCTCCGGTAATTATCAACCTTACGCCGGATCCTGATTTCAGGTGCCCAATCAGTTCCACTATTGCGACGATGAAAGCGGCAACACCGCATTTCATATCGCTCGTTCCCCTTCCATACATTCGCCCGTTTTCAATTTGACCCGCGAATGGATCCATCGACCAAGATCCGTTTCCCAAAGGAACGGTATCAATGTGGCCAGTAAAACAAAGCGGTGGCTTTTCCGATGAACTTCCGGCGGAAGCCAGTATGTTAAATCGGCCTTCGCCAAATGGCGCCAGCTTGACTTGCAGCCCCGCTTTTTCAAGTACCGCGCAAAGATACTCTGCACATTCGCTTTCATTTCCCGGCGGATTTATGGTATCAAATGCTACCAAACGCTGACTAAGCTCTAAGACATTCAATGAGACTGGCTTGGTCATGACCGTTAAACTTCCTTCCGTGAAATCCACAAATTTAGCGAGATTGTTGTCCGGTGAGATTCTGAGCTATTAGGACACACTGTCAAACGGCGCGATATCAGTTAGCGAGCAAGTTTGGCAGCCATAAAACAACTTCCGGGAAAACAACGAAAATTAACAAAGCTATGACGTCCATGACTAAAAACCACATGACTCCTTTAAATATAAGGCTTAAAGGAATTGTATTGTTCAATGCAGCATTTATTACATAAACATTCAGCCCCACCGGCGGCGTGACCATCCCCATTTCAAGAAGCTTTACGATTACAATACCAAACCACACCAAGTCCATATTGGCCTGCTGCGCCATTGGCAAAATAATCGGCAGCGTAAGCAACAAAAGACCGATTGAATCAATAAAACACCCAAGGACTAAATATAGAATTGCAATAACAAGAATAATTTCAAACGTAGATGTAGCGCCCGACAACACAATTCCTGTCAAAAACGTTGGGACACCACTTAATGCCATAAATCGAGCTAGAAGCACTGTTGCAATGACAATGATAAATACACTCGCCGTTCCGCATAGCGTTTGAAAGACTGATTCCCATAATCTTGGGAAAGTCAATCCTCCCCGGGTCCAGGCGATTAGAACCGCAAGCGCTGCACCAACAGCGCCTGCCTCGGTCGGACTGAATATCCCTCCGGAAATTCCCGCTAAAACACCTATGATGAGAACCGGTAACGGCCATACATCACGGATTGCTTCAATAACGTCACCCGGCTCTCTCGTTTCTTCATGTGCTGGCGCCAAGTTTGGATTTAGAATACAGCCGAAAACAACCATTCCGGCGTATAAAAGCGCTGTAATGATTCCCGGAATAACTCCAGCCATAAACAACTGGCCAACCGGAGCTCCTGCAAAGAATCCGTATAGAATTAACAATATACTTGGCGGAATGAGGGAGCCAAGCGTACCCGCGGATGCTATTACAGCCGTCGCCAACCCGCGATCATATTTATAACGCAGCATTTCCGGCGTAGCTATTTTTGCCATCGCAGATGCTGTTGCCATGCTAGATCCAGAAGCCGCTGACAAAAGAGAGGTCGCACCGATGCTGGCAATTGCCAGGCCGCCGGGAAGCCGTGAAAGCAACATTCTGCAGGCTTTAAACAACCCTCGTGACAAACCCGTATTTGATGCCACGTAGCCCATAAGAAGAAACATAGGCACGGCTGTTAAATTCCAGTCACCGACAAACGTATACGGGGCTGACGCAAGGGTCCCCAGCGCGGCGCCAAGTCCTGTGATTATGGCGATGCCCAAAAAGGCAGCGAGCCCAAGTGCGGGCCCTATAGGCGTTCCTATAGCCATTAGTATAAGACCCAACCCAATACCGGCGAACCCGACGACCAAATCACTCATAAATTTTCCCTATCAGCTAATGTAGATTGCACTTTTTAAGGCTGGCATGATTGGGATAGTGGCGGCCACTAGTCCACTACCGGCATTTCGGGTTCTGCGACTGCGTTTCTGAATTCGTCGGGCCTTAAAATAGCCTGTAAAACGTGGAAAAGGATCGCTAGCGTAATTGCACCAAACCCAATTGGTAAGAACCAGCGGCTAGGCCAAACGACAACGAAAGACGTTCCCATCATTACTTCGTTTATCTTTAAAGCATGCAATGCAGCCTCCCCCGTCTCATACGCCAACAAGCCATAGAAGCCCGCGGTTATCAAACCCGTAAGAACATATGTGTAGACTCTTGGGGTGAAGGCAAAATGCCGAATGAACATATCAACAATAATGTGTTCTCTTCGCAACTCAGCAATTGCAAGAGGCAAGAATACCACTGCCACCATATAATAGGCAGAAACGACCTCCAACGTGCCTTCTATCGGACTGTTAAACAGATATTTCGCAATAATATCGGCGACGACATGAATCATCATAAGCACGACGGAAACCCCGCCAATCAGTGCCAAGCCCTTACTAAGGAGGCGTATCCATTTTTCCAGCGTAGCCATGATGTTATTCCTGTCCTTATCATTCCGCCTAAAGTCAATGAATACCGGACCGAGCATGAAGGTGCTTTTGATACTTTGTAACGCGTTAGCTTCCGAGGATAGGGGAATGTTTCATCATCAAAATCCAAAATCCCCGGAAGCTTGTCGTCACGGCGTCAAAATCACAACCCAATTATTCCATGCTGTATTTTGCCGGATCCAATCGACCATAGATCTCCTGCTTCACCAAACTAAGCATGGCTTCGCGATCGTTGCGGTCAACATTCTGTAGCAAATCCTGCCATTTTTTTGCAATTTTGCTAAACCTTGCAACCATATCTTCTGCATTTGCCACACCAAATTTCTCGGTTCCCAATTCTATGGCATAGGGGACAACGCCCTGCTTACTGGTCTCAAGAGTGTCCAGCAAATCCTGTTTCGGCTCATAAAACTTGACACCCATTTCTTTAGCCGTTTGAACAATCTCTTCAACATCATTCAAATAGCCAATTCCTGTATCGACAAGATTTTCAGCCATTGTATCAAGAATTACTTGCCGTTGCGCTGTATCAAGCTCATGCCAAAAATCTCTGTTGCCTGCGTTAATTGACCAGTAGGCCCCCAGTTCAACAAGTGTTACCGACTTCGCAACATCCCAGTAAGAACGAGACCGGAGATCGTCAATCGCGTTTGTCGCGCAGTCTATTTGCCCCTTTTCCAAGCCCGTATAACTTTCACTCGAAGAGACGTTGACAGGAACACCCCCAACACTCTTAACCCAATTAGGAACAACCCCACCGGTAGATCGGATTTTTTTACCCTTCATATCTTCAACACTGACGATCTCGCTGGTGCAGATCAAACGATATGGAGGTGTGGAAAAGCCACTCAGGTAAACAAGGTTATTGCGTTTCCATTGTTCCTGCATTTGCCCGTCAAGCATGTTGAATTCGGTTACAGCAAACGACCCGACAAAGTAATCCGTGTAGACGAACGACATCTGAAAGATTGTATTGTCCTCAGGAATATCTGAAGGATTATAGGTTCCAGCAATCCAACCGACTTTTGCTATCCCGTCGCGAATTCCGCTAAGATGATCCGCAGGCGACAGCAGGGCAGACCCGGTAAATAGCTTTGTCGTCAGGCTTCCGCCTGACTCCCGCTCAACATTTTCCAACCAATTGGAATAACCATATTTAGTCACTGGATGAGATGGAGGTAGCCACACACTCGCAGTAAGACTAGTCTCATCCGCTTGAGCCGCAACGCCTATTGTCATGGTAGCCACGATTGTAATAGCACGTATCAAATTTCGCATTTATTTCTCCCGGTTTAAAATTAATTAGCCCATCTAGTAGTTTTTCACCGCTCGAAAGCTAATTGTTCCAACATCCCGACACATAATAGTAAGGTATCTTTACTTTTTTTGCAATATGGTTGGTGACATCAGCTTTCTTTCTGTTCTTAAAGTTGAGGAAGGTCTAAATGGTGCCTTGTTTTGCCAGCTGATGAATTTTCTTGGCTGACATACCAAGCATTCCGGACAATATCTCGTTATTATGCTCACCGACCTTAGGCCCACACCAGCGAACCGCATTGGACGGATCAATGTTGTAATTTGGAACCATGCCCGGATGCAGTACCTCCCCCAAGCGCGGATCTTGGACCTTCTGGACCATCCCCCGATGTTGAAAATTAGCATCAGCTGCAATGTCTGCTATGGTGTATATACCGCTAGAGGGTATGTCCGCGGCTTTCGCTATTTCCTGGAGTTCCGCGAGCGGCTTTGTTCGTGTCCAGCCGACAATCTCTTCATCAAGCTCAACCCTATTGCGCACTCGTGATGGATTATCTTTAAAACGTAAATCAAACGCGAGTTTCTCACGTTCCATCACTCTGCATAATCGCATAAACAATGAATCAGAATTAGCGCCAATCAAAAACCATTTACCGTCTGCAGATGGATAAGCGTTTGAGGGAGCTGTCGTCGAGAGCGAAGATCCTTGCGGTTGTCGTATATCACCAAAATGCCCATACTCTGGTAAGCACCCTTCCAGCAAGCTGAATACTGATTCCGACAACGCCACATCTGAGTATCTATTCGCCGTTTGGTTTTTTCCCGCCCCTTTGGCATAAACAGAGGCTAGCAACCCGATGGCGCCGTACAACCCGGCAATACTGTCACCGATCGACACCCCTACTCGGACCGGCGGCAGATCAGTGACTTCTGGCGGATATCCGGTCAAATGCCTGAGCCCACCAATGGCTTCCCCAATAAGCCCAAATGCCGCCCTATCCCGTTCAGGGCCGGTCTGTCCATAACCTGAGATTCTCACTACGACAATATCTGGGTTAGCTTTATCTATCTCTTCTCTATCCAATCCCCACTCCGCAAGCTGGTCTGGTTTGAAGTTTTCGACCAAAGCATCAACATGCGGAAGCAGTTCGCGTACAACCTTTATACCTTCCGGATCTTTCAGGTTAATACTGACCGATTTCTTATTTCGCCCGTGAACCGACCACCATACAGATTCCTCCTGGCCGTCAGAAATTTTGCCCCAACGACGAACAGGGTCTCCATGTCCGGGCTGCTCTACCTTAATGACTTCAGCCCCCAAATCAGCCAATATCCGGGTGCAAAACGGCGCGGCAATAAAATGGCCGAGCTCAAGTATTCTCAAACCGGAAAGAGGAAGCGTTTGCTCTTTAGTTTCACTCATTGTTCTTTTTCACTCATGCGAAAATTAAACATATCAGCGTGAATCGGCTTGCTTCATTTGCAGATATGGAGAGAGCAGTGTTTTCGGCCCCTTAATTACCCCATCGCAAATAACCTGCTCATCCTCAATCCATAGGGATTGTTGTGTGATGACCCCGTCGGGATGATTTTCTCCTCCGCCAGGCTCCCACCAAGGGACTCCAAAACCAATCGCGTTTGTTCCGCATACGCGTATGTCTTCAATGAAGGAATGACCCGTGAATTGGGTCATCGGATGAAATCCATAACTAAAATGAATTACCCGCCCATACTCTCCGCCGGCAGCTCTTCTCAATGCACGGTCCATTGCTTGTGCATGCGCTCCCCCTCCATCAATGGATGTAATTGAACCGTCCAACTTAATTCGCATTGGGGACGGCAGCTGGACATAATATTCATGGAACACGGATTCCAGTATAATCTCGCCCTTAACAGATTCCGGGACCGGAAAAAAAATCCCTGAACCAGGCGGTGTATACATCCCGGGGACATTGGAATGGCGGATTTTTTTTGCAACCGACCTGCCAAGCTCAAAAGAAACATCGGTACCCAGAGGGCTGGTTATGCGGATCTTGGCGCCTTCTTTTTCGGCGATGAAGTTATCAAATGCGTTCTGAAATGAAAACAGAACATCAAGATCAAAGCGCCCATAAAGATTTTCGATCCCCCGCGAAGATAAATCTCCTAAAAGCAGGTAACGGCACCGCTTCTCACTCATTGCATCATCATGTACCTCTGAACCGGCCAGGTATGGAAACGCCATGTCAAGCCAGACATCGCATTCCAAAACCGCTCGCTTTAAAATTTCCGGAATATAAGGATCAGCGAGTCTCCCTTGGTAAGGAAGCTGATTGACCACAAGCAACGACGCCTCCGCACCTATCATGCGGGCCACCGACAGAATACTTTCAGCAGTTGCCAAATTTGTTTGCGTGTCGGCCGTTATGAGAACCGTTTCTCCCGGCTTTACACAAAACTGATCGCGCATAAGCTTATCCGCGCCACGCGCGCAAGCGAGTATCTCTAGATTCATGGTATTTAACAATCCCGTATATTTGTTGCCACGTTATTCACAACAAAAATTTAGACACTTCCTGGTTATATATTTCTGGCTTTTCAATCATGGGAAGGTGGCCGCAACCTTCAATTGAAACGAGCGTAGAATCCGGCATTTGATCAACGGCAGCGACGGCGGCTTCATAAATCCCGCCAGTGTCGTTGCGTCCCCAAACCACCAGGGTTTCAACATCTATCTCCTCGAGTCTCTCAAGTATTCGAAACCGGCGAAACGCTTCCAGGGCCCTCATTTCGTCAATTGTGTTGTTCCAGCAGTCAACAGCCCAAGGCTGCGCATAACACAGACTCAACAACATCGGAATTTCGGAAGGGATCGTTAGTGGATCATGAAATGTACCTTCCAGCACTTTTCGCCAACCATCTGGAGATGGCCTCTTTAATATCGCACCATAGTTGTCATAAATTCGCTCAAGAAAGGCTGCAAGCTGATCTTCGGTATTAAAGGCCGAACCGCTTCCATTGATTACTAGTTTTTCCACTCGCTTTTTCGCGGCAAGATAAACATTAGCCGCAACGAGCCCTCCATAGGAACTGCCGCTAATCGCAAAACGGTCAAACCCCATGATCTCAGCAAATTTCAGTATATGGCTCACCTTATCGTCAAAGGTAATCCGCACGCTCATATCCTTGGGCCTGGTGAACCCGTGGCCCAGCATATCCAGCGCCGCCACCCGAAAATGCCGACCCAAGGAGTCGATATTTTTCATCCATAAGTCGGCAGTTAGACTCAGCCCGTGGACGAGAATTAATGGTGGAGCCCCCACCTCCCCAGCAACAATGCATCGAGTATCATGCCCCTCCACATTGACGAATTTCATTTCCATTTCACATCTCCAGCCTGACGAATATCTGTTAGCGAATCATAAAAAGGTTATTTCCGAGCTTGCCGCTGTCCCGCCTCCTTAAGCCTTTCCAGATAACTACTGATGATGTGATTAACGCCTTTTTCGATGGACGCCATGCGTCCGGGACGAAAGTTTCTCGAAACCATACTGTTTTGGACAGATTCGAGCATTTGGCGATCTTCGTCCATTACCCGCGCCTGCGTCTGACGATACCCTTCAACCCGCTCAGAAAAATTCGGCTCATTAAAAAACATTTTTGGAATTAGCGTATAGACCATCAACCGAGAGCGTGTCGGGCTAAGTGGCCACGTAATATAAGGATGTACCGTGTCTGTACGAGCGAAGAATGTGAAGTTCGGCGGCAACAAACCGGTTGTGGAAAAATCATCGGATTTATCGTCCATCCAAGGAGCGCGGCCGAAGATTGGCTCGCCCGTCGGAGTAGAAGGTCCGGAGTTGTAAAACGCCTGATATCCACCGCCCGGATGCGATTTAAATTTGAAAGAGTCATGCGTAAAACTACGTCCATTGGTAGTCTTATGAACCACGTTGACATGATAAAAGTCGATAAGGTTTTCAACCAATAGTTTCCAGTTGCACTCCACTTCACCGACTGTTTTTACAGCGAGCCTATATTCTTCCTGAGGAATATATCCGAAATCTTCTTCCAAAGACGCGACGTATTCACTTAAAGGCTTCGCATTGATATCAAAGTTAATGAACATCCAGCCGCGCCAGATCTCCAATCTGATCGTTGGGAGCTTGCAAGCCTTCCTATCAAAATCCTCAGTCTCATCCATAAATGGGGCGCCAATCAAGTTTCCATCAAGGCCGTAACTCCATCCATGAAAAGGGCAGCTAAGCACTTTCTTATTGCCGTCGCCGAAAGCGATCTCAGTTCCACGATGCGAACATATATTTGAAAATGCTCTAACCTCACCATCCTGGCCACGCACTACAACAACCGGCTCATCAAGCACCCTAAATGCTGTATAATCACCAGGATTTTCGACCTCTTCCTCGCGTCCGACACACAGCCAATCTTTCATAAAGATTTCCTGCTTTTCCAAATCGAAAATATCTGGTGAAGTGTAAATGTAGCTTGGGGCATGCTCAGCTTTCGTAACGGGAGACTGCGCCTTTTTGAAATCTGTGGCCCCAATTAATTGCGACATTTCGTTATTCCCTCTTCTCTTTGTTACCCGACCCATCAGAACAAGTTTCCAAGCGGGCCACGTTATTTTTCGTATTTTTGCCAATAGCATAGAAGCAACGCGGCTCAATTAGTAAAGCAACCTTACTAAATTTAGATTCTGAGGTCAAGCGCTGAAATATTATTTGAGAAACATAGAGGAAACATTGACGTCTGACATTTTGAGAAATAACATTAGGAGCATCTCTTATGAGATTGCTAATGGTTTCCAATATTAACTTCACGTGCAGAGGAAGTAACTTCCTCACGGATTTTATATGTATAGAATCGCTTAAAAATATAATAAAAAAGGTTTGGCTTTGTCGACACCACCTACACTTTATCGAGGCTTGAATAAGGACACTGAGCCACTTTTTCGAACGGAAAATTTCGGCCGACTTCTACTGCTGGCTCTCGTCAATTGGCAAGAAGCGCTTGTACATGGTCTTCAGGAAAAAGGGTTCAAAGACATCCGATCTTCTCATATTAGCCTATTGAGACATATTGACTCTAACGGGACAAGAATTACCGATATTGCCGAACGTGCAGGCATAACGAAGCAGGCTGTTGGACAACTCATTAAAATTTGCGAGTCCTTGGATCTGGTTTCAACCACAGTAGACAATCTGGATCGCAGGGCTAAAATTGTAGCGTTCACCGAGTACGGACGGAAACTCATTGCGGAACAGCAAACAATTTTATCAGACATTGATGACGCAATCAGGGAGAAAGTCGGTGATAAAGAGTTCTATGAGCTTAGAGATCATCTAATACAGCTTTCTGATTGGTCGCTTGTCAGGAAAGACGGCTAACAGAAAAAAATACTTAAACTTGCATTCTTCAGTATCATAAAACCTGAGATATACGTTCTCTCGGAACGTTGCGCAAATGACTCGCTGTCATACCTCCAGGCAATTTCGCAATCCGGTCTGCAGCAGAAAGTAATTGGAAAAGATCAACGCCTGAATCGATACCGCCCTTGGAAAATGCAAATACCAAATCCTCCATTGCCGTGTTCCCGGATGCACCCGGAGCAAATGGGCACCCACCAAGACCAGCAGCGGCGCCATCAATCACTTGAACGCCTGACATATATGCCGCAAACGCGTTTGCCACACCCATCCCAAATGTATCGTGCCCATGAAATGCCCAAGCTGTGCATGGAGCATCGTGAGACAATGCCTCAAACCGACTAGAAACAGATCGCGGATCTGCCCGGCCCGTCGTGTCACACAGAGCAAACTCTGCATCTGGAGCTATTTCACGTGCAGCAAGAAAAATACGACGAACTGCGTCCAATGAAACGTTCCCATCGAAAGGACAGTCAAACGCTGTAGCGAGATCGATACGGAGTTTTGAAATCGCCTCAGCACCGATCGTCGCTATAACCGATCTCAATTGATCAAGAGATTGATTAGGTGTTTGCCTCACATTTTTCAAATTATGAGTCTCCGAAACCGATATCACAAAAACAAGATTATCATATCCATTTCGCAAGGCAATTTCCGCCCCTTTTGCATTTGGAACAAGCAAGCTCAATCTCGCGTCATCATACCCTTTATATGCTGCGGCAATCTCAGCTATATCCGCCATTTGAGGCAAGGCGCGCGGGCTAACGACTGACCCTAACTCCATTCGACGAAATCCTGCTTTAAGGAGTTCGCCTACTATCGCAATCTTCTCTTTAATCGATATGTACTGGCTTATCGATTGAAAACCGTCACGCGGGGCAACCTCTACAAACTCAACCTCTTTGTTGTGTTTTCCGGCTTTTGAGATATTCGCAGAATATATTTCACGTGACTGATCCACTTTATTAACTCCTCCTGAGTAACCAACTAAGCTCTTTCGCAATAAGCCTCTTTTAATGAGCTTTCCTCACATAGTTATTTTTCAAACTATAGATTTGTCAAAGCAAAAAACTGAATTCATTGAACCTTGAGAGATAACAACATCGATTTAACATTCCGATCTGTCGCAATAATCGGATAAAAAATTCACAATTACAGAGAAAATATAATTACATAAAATCTCCTATAAGGTGTATCTCTAAAAGAATTGGGATGCTGTTGCTGCTTTTATCATATATGCGCACTTTCCAGCATCACTTTGGTTCCCAACAGTGTTGCATATATTTTATACACTCGTATAATATTATAATTCTATGTGATAGAGATTCAATGCCAACCTGAAGTAATAGGAATTAAGCTTATGAAAATGCTTTACGTTGAAGTTATGGGAATCCCTACCCGTTGTGTTGTGGCAGGGGAAGAAAGTGCTCCAGCAATTATGTTATTGCACGGATTGGCTCTTACATCAGAAGTCTGGATGCACAATATCGAGAGTCTGGCACGCACGCACCGTGTCATAGCCCCCGACATGCTCGGGCATGGTTTTACAAAACCAGTCGACACGGCATCCGTAGACGTTTCGGCAAAAATACGACATTTAGAAGGACTTGCCAATGCCCTGAAGCTTGATGTTTTCTCAGTTTGCGGCAGTTCTTACGGAGCGCTCTTGGCCTCCTTACTTTACCTCGCCAATCCAAACCGCATCCGTAAGCTAATCATCAATGGAAGTGGTTCCTGTTTTAACACCGAAGAACAACTGAAAGATCAGGTAAGCAAAATGCTGACGGTATATGCGCCTGATAAAATTTCATACTCCTCGAGGACAGTATGGCGTGAAAGGATTGGCAATAACTTTTTTGACATCAAAAAAATACCGGAGGAGCTTCTGCTAATAGCGCAACTTTGCTACGCTCAGCCTTGGCCTGCACTTCGCCTGGCAGAAACATTGTCAACAATGCAGGATCCGGAGCGATTCCGGCCTTATAGAATTTTAGAGCGACTTGAAAATATCACCTGCCCTACACTGGTTTTTTGGGGCCGCGATGATCGGGGCGGATCACTTGAAAGTGCCGAGAAAGCCGTGTCTCGCCTGCCAAATGGGCGCCTTGTCGTTTTTGATGATTGTGGCCATTATCCAATGATCGAGCACCCGGAAGAATATAATCGCTGCGCATCTGACTTTCTGGCTGAAACTTAAATCCGTCGATTAGTCGTTTATTTTTCCACCACGCTGCCTGCTGCCAATATCAATAATGGCGGAAATCTGATTTTATTCAAATGGCATCGGATCGATAAAACGTCTGATAACATTCTCGGTAATACGAGAAACATTATTGTCATAGTCAGCATGCGAAAGCGCCCCAGCCCATGCTATTGAACTGGTTGAAAAAACCGCTCCGCCTTTCGGAGTCTCATAAAACACCATATCACAACGCACCAATGGGCAAGTCTCTCCATTAATTGCCGAGTGCGTATGTGTCAGTTCCTCCTTCATCCAATGATAGCCGGACGAAAAATTTGTTGCAGTGGCCAGTATAAGAGCATGCGGTGGCGTTCCTAAACGAGCATCCGCTCGATCAACTTCCCATCCGGCCGCTCCGCCGCCAATTAATCCAAAATCACCGATCCGGTCATGCTCGCCAATTCCTTGGAATACAAAAGATGCCCGCGCGTCGAAACTTGCTGGCAAGCGCTCGAAATAAGTGGAGACATCGAAACCTTGCGCAGACATTCCCGTGCCTGCCACGGATTGAGGCGCCTGCCCCATCCGACGCCACATCCCTCCCAATTCTCCGGTGAAGCTGTGATAATATTCTCCTCCTTCAGCAGCCCACGTTCGAATACCATCTTCCGCGCGGCGCATCTCGAGAACACCCGGTAATTCAGGATGATATGAAGTTCGCCAATAAAAACCGTTGCCGCCCATGTATATGAAGCGGCCGCCATTGTTTTGATAAGCAAGGATCGAATCCAACATGGTTTTAGAAGGATACTCGGGGTGGGTTCCTGTCATGACGCATCGGTATTGATTTAACAGCGATACACCTTCCACTTCGAGGTCATCTTCCGTAATGATATCAAAGGCGATATCTTTTTCCTCCAACCAATCAATGATATGCGTATCTGCTGGCAGCTGCCACAACCGCTCCCCTGGCCGCATGTTCAAAATCGGGCGGAGGCGAGACGCGTAGCAAACACCGCTACCGTCACTATGATGGTCATAAAGAGAACACCCAAATTCTGGATGCTCATGCAAAAAAAGTGTTGTCGCATCGATCGTGGTAAATACGTTGCGAATATTCTCTCCTTCTGTCCATTCGAGATGATGATGAGTATTCCCATACGCCCAATAACTTGCGGTCGGAAGAAGAAGTGCCAAAGAGGCTCTCGCCTCACCTTTCGGCGGTCGAACTACAAATGGAATGGCCTCTTCAGTTCCCTCCGAAATCAATCGTGCACAATACAACCCACTACGAAGGTCTTTGGGTACTTCAAACTCAAAATCATTTTTCCATCCGCAGTCATAAAGATCGTCATCGTGAAAATGAATTGCACCGTAATGGCTGGGCCGATGAGTCCAATTGTACTCACTGCCATCCCAGTTCCAGCCTTTCATAGCGCGGGTTGGCAAATTTACCGCAACCCCGTGAAATTCATGGTTCGAAGTATCAACGATCCGGGTGGTAGAAATTTCTTGGCTAAAATCCCATGACGCAATAACCGCCCCATCCTGTTGAACAATACACTCGCCTGACATTAACGCTGCACGTTCTGAGTTACTTAAAGCACGGCCCATGACAACCGGACTATCAATTTTACCGTTATAATGAGATGAGACACTACCATCCGTGCCGAAACCCGCGGCAATACGGAACCCAATTGGCTCCTGCCCCTCCTGTGCCGTATAGCCACATATCGCTAATGCGGTACTGTCGCCCTTGGCCGCGTATACATGCAATGGGCGCTGCGCAAGCCAAATTTCACCTGTTGTCGTATCACAGCTCGCAGCAACAAAATACCAATGTCGGCTTAGCAGAGGTATTTTTAATGAAACTTCGGTTCCATTATTCCTAAAAGAAAGTCTGCCCTCTGCATTCAAATACATAAACCGCTGCGCATCACCCATTATCACCTGGGACCGGGCCAAATCTGGTACTGTCGGCCATACAAAGGCATAATATGTAAATGACTCGGGAGTAATTTCAGATCCGCGCTCTATATCCACATACGAACCACAGCTAACGCTTTGATGGCGACCGACATATTCCCCATCCACAGATGTCTGAATAGGGAGTGTTTTCATACCTATATTTTCAGCATCACCGCAAATCAACCGCTCAAAACTCACGTTATAAGAATTACTCGCGCTGACCTTGAATGCTATTGTTTTTCCGGCCTCAATACTGAAGTGATCTGCGTAGCCAACCACTGCACGGCTCGTCAAGTTTGACTGAGGATTACCTTCGCTGGGAAGGGGCTCATCTTTTTCGAGACAAAGATCTTGCCCGGTATGCTGTTTCCAGCGTGCGCGAAAAATCGCCCATTGAATTTCTGCTGCTGTATTGTATCCGGTACCACTAAAAAGGTTTAACGGGCTGCCTTTCCGGCCGTTAGATCGAGCCAGATGCCATCGCCCTCCCCTTTCTATTTGAACACCGATAATGCGATTATCAAAGGAGTCCCAGCGCAGAATTTTAAGAAGCTTTTGTAATTCTTCGCTATGAGGTCCTGATGGGTGGTCACGGAATTCACACGCTAAATCTATCCGGGTTGCGTCAATTTTATCCATTTCGCCTTCTCTAAAATTAGCGAATTAGTATCAATCGAGTACACGAGACATTGCTTCGTATAGTGTCTTGAGTTTTTCTGGACCAACAAAATCCCCATTATCAACCAATTGATCATCGCCAACCCAAAGAGACTGGTCGAGAACAATACCGTCTGGATGATTTTCTCCTCCCCCAGGTTCCCACCAAGGAAGACCCATGCCGATCGCGTTACTGCCGGGCACTCGAATATCTTCAATGAAATGTTTCTGGGTCAACATCGTCGCTGGATGAAAACCAGCTGTAAAATGAATAAAGTTACCGTATTCTTGCCCTCCTCCCGCACGGCGCAATGCCCGATCAAAACTGATGCGATCTTCGGCGCCGCCTCCTGTAATACTTCTTATCCCGCCATCCGCTTCGATTGTTATTGGTCTGCGCAAACCCCTGTAGTACTCATCGAAGAGAGCCTGAATGACGATCTGTCCCTTGACAGATTCCATAACCGGATAGAAGCTTTGCGTACCTGGAACTGTATAGGTTCCGGGGTCCTTACATAGTCCTTTGCGAACCGTCTTCATTTTGTCGAGCTTCATGCTGACGTCTGTGCCAAGAGGACAAGTGAACCGAACGATTTCACCTTCGGCTTGCAAGAAGTATTCTGCTATCGCAACGTTGAATTCAAGTAATGTATTATAGTCGACACACCCATATAATCGCTCAAATGACTCGGCTGAGGACATTGCCAACAGGCAATATCGGCAGCGGCCATTCTCCATAGTGCTACTATGCATTCCTGATCCGGCATGATATGGAAAACAAAAGTCAAACCAAATGTCAGAGTCATTAGCCGCAGCTTTTAACGATGTGCTCACATAGGGGTCAGACATGCCGCCCTGATAGGGCAAGACCGGCGCAAGAGCGATTAGTGGTTTTCCGCCTGCCCGTGCAACGCTTGCGGCCACAGCGTCCAATAATTCCATTTCTGTGTTGTAATCGCCGGTAATAAGGACACTATCATCGGATGTAACAGCAAAGCTTTTCACTACAAGATTATCAACTGCTCGCTGTAACCGTGGTGATGTCAGCATACTCATAATCTTTCTTCCAACTCTTCATCTTCATCTGCTCCAAGATACGCATTCTGCACAAATGCGTCGTCAAGCATTGTACTGCTTGCGCCTTCCATAATAATTCGCCCTTTCTCGAGAACATACGCGTAGGACGCCACTTCCAAAGAAGCACGGGCATTCTGCTCAATGAGCAAAATGGATACCCCTGAAGCAGCGATGTAATTAATCAGTTCAAAAATTTGTTGAACAAGTTTTGGCATGATCCCGAGTGAAGGCTCATCAAGTATCAGCAGGCGGGGCTCACCCATAAGCCCCCTGGCAATGGCCAACATTTGCTGTTCGCCACCACTTAAAGATCCCGCAAGTTGATTCCGGCGTTCCGCAAGACGTGGAAAGGTCTCATACCTTTGCTCAAGTAATTCAGCAATCCGACCGCGGTCGTTTTCTTTGTAAGCACCCATAACCAGATTTTCATGTATGCTCATTTGCGCAAAAATCTGCCGTCCTTCAGGGACGAGCACAATCCCCCGTCGCATCACCTGATGCACCGGGAGTCCGGAAACGGTCTCGTTGTTATATAAAACGCTTCCTTTTGAGGGTGTTAAAGCGCCAGCAATTAATTTTGCTGTCGTCGTTTTACCCGCCCCATTAGAACCAAGTAGCGCTACTACGCTGCCATCGTTTACCTCAAGCGATACTCCATTTAGTGCACGAGCACCCCCATAAGCGTAATGCACGTCATTTACTTTTAATTCCGTCATTCGGTGGATGTCCCCAAATATGCATCAATCACTGCCTGATTGGTAAAAACGTCAGCAGCCTTACCGTCCGCTATTTTTTGCCCCGCTTCGATGACAATAACGCGATCGGAAACACGCCGCACGGCCTTAATGTCATGCTCAACCAGCAATACCGTGATGCCCGCTTTACGGATTTGCAAAAGCACGTTCGTCAAGTCACGCGTTTCGGTACTATTCAAGCCCGCACACGGCTCATCTGCCAACAAAATCACAGGTCGGGCAGCGATGGCACGCGCCAGCTCCAGTCGTCTGAGGTTCCCGATACTTAGTGACCCCGCCAATTCATCCTGCAAAGAGGTCAGTTGGCAAATATCTAAAGCGTGCGTTGTTGTCGCAATTGGATCCCGTTCACCGGCCCTGCCAAAAGACGATGCCACATGGACATTATCGCGCACAGATAGTTCCGGAAACGGCTTGGATATTTGAAACGCTCGGGCAATCCCTAGTCGACAAACCCGATAAGGGACCTGATTGGTAATGTCCTGCTCTTTAAATTCAATTTTCCCGGAGGTAGGCTTTAAATACCCAGAAATCATGTTAAACAATGTTGACTTCCCGGCCCCGTTTGGACCAACAATGCTTGTAATGGTCTCCTCTTCCACGGAAAACGTTACGTCGGAAATAGCGCGTAAACCTTTGAAAGACTTTGTTAGAGCTTCTACTGTCAGTATGTTCATACATTTGCTCCTTGATCCGTCCGCACTTTCACACGAGACCGCCAGGTTTCTGAGATCAACCCCAGTAATCCTTTCGGTGCAAGTATCACAATGGCGATTAAAGCCGCCCCCGTAATCATCATGTGCAAATCAAGAAGATCGCCAAGCAGGACTTGTGTAAGAACAATAATAATCAAAGCGCCAATCATCGGCCCCGCGACAGTACCAATCCCTCCTACCATGCTGAATAGTATGAGGTTCAAACTTATATCTATGCGAAAGACAGTACCGGTTGTAATAAATCCCAAGCTGTATGCGTACAATACACCACCGGCCGAAGTCAGCACCGCACTCAGAATGAAGGCGATTAACTTGTATCTTTCACTTGGTATTCCAAGCATTGCGGCGGTATCCTCGTCTTGACCAACACATGTAAGGCCAACACCGAGCCGGGACCGCTTCACAACCACGAATACGCCCATACAAACCAAGCTGAATATTAAAAACAGAAGATAAAAGACTTGAACTTTCTGCAATCCAAATCCAGCAACCATAGGGAGGGCAAACCCGTAAGCTCCTTGAAAAAACTCGAATGTTTTGCTCACCTCACCCAAGATCTGCGCAAATGCCAGCATGGCGATCGCAAAATATATACCGCGAAGCCTCAACACAGGGAGAGCAATTATAATCGCGGCAACGAAACCAATTCCCAACGCAAATAGCAGCCCCAAGAGCAAACGCAACGCCGCAGAAATATCAGTCCCTAAATATTGAGCTAGAAGTCCCGCGGAAAATGCCCCTAATCCAAAGAATGCCGTATGTCCAAAGCTCCAGTAAGACGTGAACCCTCCTAATAGATTCCACGCTACAGCCAGACCGCCGAAAAGTAACACCTGTTGGGCTAGGCGCATATGGAACGGAGAGGCGACAAAAGGCAAGATGATGGCGCCAACCAACAATAATGCACAGAGTAACCATATATAACCTGATACAGGCTTATGAAAACCACGCATCAAACTGACCCTTTATAAGCATTACCAAGTAGACCATTAGGCCGGACAATCAACATGATCAGAAGTGTGCAAAAAATAAAAATGTTCGGATAAAGGCTTCCGATATATTGAGATGAAAACGTGCTAATCTCGCCCAGAAGCAGTCCTCCTAGAAGAGCACCGAGAGGACTACCGACACCCCCAAGGACAACCGTCACAAACGCATTCAACGTCCAGTACGCATCATCGAAGGGAGAAAACGGGTTTACCAATCCGATGATTATGCCTGAAACTCCTGCGAAAGCGGCGGAGACCCCGAAGGTCATCGCATAGATGTTTCGGGCATTAACGCCGCAAAGCCCCGCAGCAAAATCATGCTGCGCGGTTGCTCTCATCGCCCTACCGACTTTAAGCCTGTAAAGCGCTATCGACAAAAGCGCGAGCAGAGCAAGACTGGCAATAAGACCCGTTGCTCTCGCTCCGTCAACTACCACGCCGCCGATGTGAAACGTATCCAATAACCATATTGAGGACAAACTTTGAACGTCTGGGCCGAAGACCAAAATAATTCCGTCCCGAATAACAAGACTTGCACCAAAAGTGATTAACAGACTACTCATCAGTGAGCTTCGTCGCACAGCCCCAGCAACCAAGGTAAGCTGTAGCATTGCACCTAGTATAAACAACGCTACAAAGACAATGGGAATCGATATTAACGGGTCGAGTCCCATCATCTCATTAAGGGCGACTCCAATATAAGCCCCCAACAGGATAAAGATACCATGCGCTAAGTTTACAATACCAAGCACACCGAAAATCAACGAAAAGCCCACAGCTGAAAGAGAATAGATTCCCCCTAGAATAAGCCCATCAACAACTGTTTGAAGAAATAATGTTCCGTCCATAGTACCCTGCTGTTGAGTTTACCAATACGCCTGAAGGATAGAACTGTTATCCTTTTTCGTTCCATGCTGGTGTTGGATATACCAGATCACCGGTTTTCAACTTAGGTGGAAAGACAACCTTGATTTCTCCATCTTGCACCTGACCTAACTTGGCACCCATTAACAACGGATCGCCGTCTCCATCTTTGGTAAATTTAACAGGCCCAAACACAGTCGTGATGTCAGTTGCAGCCAAAGCATCACGGACTACGACAGGATCCAGACTTCCAGCCGTGCGCATCGCTTCTACATATGTGGTGATGCAGGACGAGGCCCCTACGGTATGGTAGCTATAAGGACGCTCATTGTTAGCATTATAGTATTTTATGTAGGAATCCGTGTCACCGAAGATTGGATCCTTGAACTTTAGGCTAGCATCCCACGGCAATTGCATGACAACACCATTTGCTTTCACGCCCAAGCTTTCACGATACATAGGCAACTGTGGGCCCAGGAATTGATAAAGTAGAGGTACGTTAGTTTCCGTCGCAATCATCTGACGCACAATCACTAACGAGTTCTGGTCAACGGTCGTTGTTATAAGAATATCCGGTGTACGGGAACGAATTGTCGCAAGCGTACTGGATGCATCGTTCACCTGTTCTGGGAGTTCGAGAACGTCAAGGACTTCCATTCCAATTTCCGCACACCCTGCTGCCGCTGCCTTTGCATTAAGTTTCGAAAAAGCATCGTTAGTTGCCAAGACAGTAACCGTCTTTGGTTTCGGTTCAATGGATTTAAAAAACTCTATGCTCGTATTCCATGCCCGGCTCGCGCGTGGGAAAAATCCAAAGATATTATGGTACCCTTGAGTGAATATTTGATCTGAAGATGCGCCCACCTGGACAATAATCTTGCCTGCTTCTTCGGTTATTCCTGCACAAGGAAGCACGACGTTACTGCCATAGGATCCCAGGAAAAAGTCTACGCCATCGTCAACTTGACGCTGGATCAATGTCGTTGCCCGTGCCGGGTCACTTGCGTCGTCGACGATACCGAGTTCAAACCGATAGCGCTTTCCGGCAATTTCGACGCCACCTTTCTCTTCATTTAAATATTTAATCGCCGTTTCGTAACCTTTGAGAATGTTAAGTCCGGTTTCAGCATATCGCCCTGACATACCAAGAGTCCCGCCAAAGCGGATCACTTGATCATCTTGCGCATACGAAACGCTGCTGCGGAAGATCGCAGACGCCGCAGCCCCGGCCCCAAGCACGCCAAGCGCACTTCTACGTGAAAATTTTGCAACCATAATTCTTATACCTTTCCCCAATTAAAAAATTACAACACCTCAAGTACGATAAGTTCGCCTTTGCACCGGGATACACAAACGGTCATGAGCTTGTCTTCCCGCCGTTCACTATCGGTCAGCACCTCGTCTCTATGATCAGGCTCACCCTCCAAAACACGGGTGGCGCATAGTCCGCAGACCCCCTCCATGCAGGAACTGTCTATAGTCACGCCATTTTCCTGAAGTACCTGAAGGACCGTTTTTTCTGACGGCACAGCGAAAACCTGATCGGTTCCAGCCAGTTTCACTTTGAATTCGTGGCCAAAAGCCGGGTCGGACAGCTGTCGTGTTCCAGATGAAAAGGACTCCCAGAACACAGCAGACAAATTTTCCCGCGCCTTCGCCATTGAACGAGCTAACTCAATGAAACCGGCAGGCCCACATACGTAAAGTTGAGATTTGGCAGGCGCTTTTCCCAGCAAGGCTTCGAACGATCGCCAGACTTCCCCCAGATCCACACCGAAATGGAATTGAACACAGTCTGAAAATGGACTTTCTTTGAGTAAATTTACAAACGCGGCGTACTGAGCATCTCGCGCAAAATAATGTATTTCGAAAGACTGTCGCCTGCTCCATGCGTCTTTCGCCATCCCTAATAACGGGGTAATACCAATCCCACCAGCCAATAGGATAAGATGAGAAGCGGATCGATCTAGTACAAAGTTATTGGTAGGAGGCCTGACAGAAATCGTATCTCCCTCACAAAGACTATGTATAGCAGCCGATCCTCCACGCGACTCGGCTTCACGCTTAACTGCAATATGATAGAAACCATCTGTAATAGGGTTGTTACAAATTGAGTATTGACGCAAATATCCGCCATTTAATTGCAGAGTAATATGGGCGCCAGGTCCTGCATCCGGCAAAGAGCTTCCACTTGGATCTGCTAATTTTAGGGATAAAATATCCTCAGCTTCCATACACACCGCTGACACCCTTAAATTCAAACTTGCGGTCGCCTGCGATCTCATTTTTCCCCACCAAACATCCGATCAAGATAACCATTCAGAAAATGGTGGATCGCTTTTTCCATCACGGACATTCTTCCAGGAACATAGTCAGGGAGCGCCATTGCTTTCTGCATGGACTCGATCATCGAGCGATCTTCTTCATAAATTTTCAGCTGATAATCTTTGTATACTTTTATCTTCTCTTCGAATTGCGGATCGTCAAAAAACTCTTCCGGAACAAGAAGATGAATGTAAACTTCACATTTATTTGGACCGACTGGCCAAGCAGATATCATTTTCACGCAATCGATGCGGCCGAAAAGAGTAAGATTTGGTAATCGGAACCCAGTGCAGGCAAAGCTGTTCTCTTCACTTTCCAGCCACGGGGCTTTTCGGAACAGGGATATTCCATCTGGAGTCGACGGCGCCGCATCATACCGTATTGTTATTCCACCATCGTCTTTCAGAGATACATTCTCAGGGGACCACGAGAACCGTGCCCCGAAGGTGTTAACATGCAAGACGCCTACATGATAAAAATCCATCAAATTTTCATGGAGAAACTTCCAGTTACAATTCAGCGTCATTTTCGTAACATCGGCCAAGCGGCATTTTTCGGTGTGCAGCTGCGCGAAATCATTTTCAAACTCAGAAATTGCTTCATTGAAAGGTCGAGGCTCTTCCGCAAAACTGATAAAGATATTGCCGCGCCATATTTCCAGTTTAATCTCCGAGAGACGGCAAGACCGCGGATTAAAGCCCTCCGAATCCTTCATGTATGCCGCACCTAGCAAATTGCCGGACAAATCATACGTCCATCCGTGGTAAGGGCATTTAAAGTGCCGTGTATTACCCTTGCCTTCCGCCACTTCAGCTCCCCTGTGCACACACATATTGCGGAATGCACCCAAGTTGCCGTCTTTGTCGCGGGAAATGAGAACAGGTCGATTTAAAATTCTGCGGGCTTCAAAATCACCTGGATTTTCGAATTGCTCTTCGCGACCGATATATAGCCAGTCTTGATAAAAGTATTCTTCTAGTTCCCGCAAATGAATTTCTTCGGATGAGTAAATGTTACCCGGCAAATGTTGAGCCCGGTCCACGCTTTCGCGTGTAGCAGCTATGTTTAGTTTATCACTCACGATTTCATCCATTCGCTCTAATGTTTTCTGGTATTGCGTTCTACAGCGATTAACTTAATACGATCGTATAAAAACAGCATAGCTTAATGCAAAATAAAATCAACTGTCTTTCTTGACCTTATTGTCGTGAAGTGGCAATCAACCTATCTAAAACAAAATGAGGTCGAAATGAGCGGCAAAGAAAGCGTATCTCGGAGTTTTTCCAAGAAGCCGCCGGTCGAGCGCCGGCAAGAACTTATAGATGCTACATTTCGTTGCCTATGCAAGTATGGCGCCAGCGATATCAGTGTAAGAATTATCGCGCGGGAAGCTCAACTTTCTCTAGGAATGGTTCGCCATCACTTTCGAAGCAAGGACGAACTCTTGGCCGAAACTTTGAAGTTTTTATCCTCAAAAGTGAAGGAGCAGACGCAAAAAGCGCTTTCGATGAAGGACCTAACCCCTTCTGAACGCCTTCATGCCTTCATCAGGGCATGCCTTCATCCGGAAGCACTAGATGCCAATTATGTAAAGGCCAGGTTTCTATTTTGGAGTCTCGCTCAAACAAACCCGACTGTACGCAAAGCACATGATGAGATATACAGACGCTTTGAAGGGGAGCTAAGGACATTGGTATCCGATGTAATGGATAACCAACGGCAGGCGCCTGATCCAGATATAGTAACAATTGCGCTTATGGCCTTACTAAAAGGAATATGGGTAGAGTGGAGCCTCGCACCAAATCGTGCAGACCCCTTAAAACTCGCCGAATTGATACTTACCGGCTTGCAAGGGACCCTGTCAGAAAAACTAGACCGTGCCGTTCAAAAGAACAGTTAAGATAACGGTTAGCATTTGTTAGAGGAAAAGGGCTTGAGCTTGTTTGGTTGCAAATTTACCGTCATCTCATGAAAAATCCATTCCGATACCTCAAGACTTCACCTGAAATCATCCGCTTGGCTGTTATGATGTATATTCGTTATCTACTATCACTGCGTCAGGTCGAAAACCTTCTGCAAGGACGAAGTATCGACATCTGTTACGAGACGGTAAGTGCCCTGGTGGAACCGGTTCGGACCCATATTTGCAGCAGAAATTAGAAAGACCAGATCGGCACCCGTTCAAAATTCAACACAATAGCGTTGGCATTTGGATGAAGTTTTTATCAAGATCAATGGAGAAGCTTACTAACTCTGGCGGACATTCGATCATGAAGGAGAAGTCTTGGAGGTCCATGCTACAAAGAGACGAGATCGCTAGACCGCGCTTAAGTTATTAAAGAAAGCCATGAAAAAGTATCGCAATCCGAAAGTGATCGTGACGCACAAACTCCGTTCCTACGGAGCGGCGATGGGAGCGAGTGATGATCAAATTTAAGAGCATAAAATCCCTTCAGAAATTCGCTTCCATTCACTCATCAATCCAAAACCATTTTAATCGCGAACGCCATTTCAATAACCGCAAAAACCTCGAACTCAAACGTGAAATTGCTTATGCCCGGTGGCGTCAACTCGCAGCTTGAAAAGCAACGCCTCGTCCTTTTTTATGCCGGATCATTTTCCTCTGACAATGCCTCACCGTGGGCACGCATATCCTAAAGATCTAGAACAATTCGTCCGGCAGGCCGGGCGCAGCAAATCAGAACTTTGTCTGCGTCCGGCTTATCCATTGGCTCATCGAAATAGATAACCTTACCTTCGACCAGTTTGTAACTGCATGAATTGCATATTCCACCCCTGCACCCGAATTCCGGCATTAATCCTGCCTCTTCCGCGAGATCGAGCAATGACGCCACGCTGCCGTCCCACGCAACCGTTATTCCCGATTTAGCGAAGACAACCTCGATATTACCCTCATCCATCTTCTCGTCTGATACAGTTGGCTTCGAATTCCGCATTTTCGGCTTTGCACGAGGGTCGACATGCCCTTCAAGCGAGCTGGCATCGCCAAAGAATTCATAGTGTAATCGATCCTTGGCGACTCCGAGTTCTCGCAGATTCTGGTACATTGCCGCCATAAAAGGAGTCGGTCCGCATAAATAGACATCATAATCATCCAGAGGCAACAACGCCTGTAAGCCCTCCTTAGTCAGGATGCCTTCACTGTCAAACCGCCCGAACGCACGATCCTCTTCTGTTGGAACGCGAAAAGCCATATGAGTTCGTATACGGTCGTTTGCCGCGCCCCTTAAAACCGCGATTTCATCTGCGAAAGCCTGAACAGCGCCACATTCACAGGCATGAACAAACCAGACTCGGCGGTCACTTTTCTGCAAAGCGTACAGCATTGAAATCATTGGCGTCAGCCCCACGCCGCCGCTTAAGAGCAGTACTGGGCGTAAGCTTTGCCGGTCGAGCACAAATGCTCCTCTGGGCGCGGCAACGTCAAGTAAATCGCCAACGTATATTTCATCATGCAAATAACGTGAACCACGTCCACCCGGGGCCATTTCGCGTTTAACGGATATCCTGTATTGCCTTCGGTCCTGTGTATCGCCTGAGAGAGAATAGGCTCTGGTAACCGGCCCGATGTTTGTCGGAATACGGAACGTCAGATATTGGCCGGGCCTCGCGGGCCAGAGGTCCAGACCATCTTCAGGCTCAAGATGGAAGGATGTAATGATTGAACTTTCGGCGACCTTTTTGACCACACGAAATTTGCGAAATGAAACAGCCATGTCAACTCCAGGACCGCACTTTTTGTGTCTGTATTCCGAGATTATCGATACCAAGACGCATGATTTCGCCGCCTTTCAGATAGACCCGGGGAGATTGCCCCATTCCCGTGCCCGCCGGGCTGCCGGTAGAAATAATGTCCCCCGGCTGCAAGTTCATGAATATGCTACAATATGAAACCAGATACGGGACTTTATGGATCATCGTACTCGTTGAGTCATTCTGATAGCGATGACCGTCCACCTCCAGCCAGATCGCCAGGTTATGGCAGTTTTCAACCTCATCCGGCGTTACGAGCCAGGGGCCGATGGGTCCGAAAGTATCGCAGCCCTTGCCCTTGCTCCAAGTCCCGGACCGTTTAAACTGAAAATCACGTTCCGAGATATCGTTGACGACGCAAAATCCCGCGACATGCGACATCGCATCTTTCTCTTCTATATTGGTTCCGCCCTCTCCTATCACGACGCCCAGTTCAACTTCCCAGTCAGTCTTAACTGATCCGCGCGGTATCTGGACATCGTCATCGGGACCAATAATGGCTGAAGTCCACTTTCCAACTATAGCGGGTTCCGGCAAAGTATCCGCTCCGGTCTCATTGATCATTCCCGCATAATTCAGGCCAATACAGATAAACTTCCCAACCTTGTCGACACAGGGGCCGAGTCGAAGGCTGACCTGCGGAATACCGGGCACTTTCGGCAATGTCGCAGGATCAATCTCCTTCAGCTTTGCAAGGCTTTCCGAACCTAATGCATCACCGGCAATGTCGTTAACGGCAGACGACAAATCCCGAACAAACCCATCGCTGTCCAGCAACCCGGGCTTTTCACGGCCAGAAGGACCAAATCGCAAAAGTTTCATTTTCTAAATCCTACTAGTGTTCCATTTCAATCGTGAACGAATAACCAAAGCACAATTATAGCGTTTCCTCGGCAAACCATTGTTGTTACATCGTTTTGGGCAACCACAATACGATAGCGGGAAACAATATGACGAGGGTGAGACGAACAATATCCGCGAACAGGAACGAGACGATTCCGCGGAAGATTGTCCCCAGCGATATGTCCGGTCGGACGCCATGCATAACAAACACGTTTATACCAACCGGCGGCGTAATCATCCCGACCTCGATCACCATGATCATGACAATCCCCCACCAGATAGGATCGAAACCAAGGCCGTCGGTCACAAGTGGAAATACAAACGGAAGGGTTATAACCATGGCAGCGACTGAATCGAATATGGCACCAAGAGCGATATAAATAATAACAAGCACAAAGATGACGGCCAGAGGCGGCAGGCTGAGGCTAACTACCCAGTCAACCATGGCAGCTGGCATCCGCGTAATTGTTATGAAACTTGCGAAAATATTTGCGCCAATAATGATGGTGTACAGAATACCTACATTGTTCGCGACTTCGCTGATCGTTTTCAGGAGTGTATCGCGGGTGAGCTTTCCACGGGCAAGTGCAAACAGGAATGCCAGAAGTGTGCCTGCGGCAGCGGCCTCCAGCACGGTAAAAAATCCACCATACAAGCCGACAGTCATTATGCAGATAATGAGCATGATCCCCCAGCACCCACGGGCGACATGGCCCACTTGCGACCAGCTCTGTTTCGGGCCGGCAGGCGCCAGTCCGGGATTGCGCCGTACCGTGATCTGAATCGCAAGGTAATAAACAAAGATTGTCAGAAGTCCTGGGATTACGCCGGCGATAAAAAGCTTCACTACGAATTGCTCTGTTAGAAATGCATAGATCAGCATGATGGAAGACGGCGGTATCAAGGACCCGAGCGTGCCGCCCGCGGCAATACTTCCGGCACCCAGGCTTTGGGCGTACCCCCGACTTTCCATTTCTGGCAGTGCTATCCTCGCCATCGTTGCGGTTGTCGCAATTGACGAGCCACAGGCGGCGCCGAAGCCGCCGCAACCAGCTACCGTTGCAACGGCTAATCCCCCCCGCCTATGACCGAACAATGAATTAGCGAGATGGTATAAGTCGGCAGCCAGTCCGGACAAACCGGCAAAAGACCCCATCAGCAAGAACATCGGAATGATGATGAGTTCGGGACTCGAGATTGCGCTCGCGGTTTCCGTTCCAAGCAACGAAAAAGCAACAGCTGGATTCCCAGTCATAACATAAAATCCGCCGACGCCGACAGATCCCATCGCGATGCCGATCGGGACATGGGCCGCAATTAGGCCAAGCATCACTAGAAAGGCCAGCCAGCCAATTAAGATGGGATCCATGCCTATGATTTTCCTTCAACTTGACCCAGCAGTTCTGCCTCAGGATCCTTAAATGCGCGCTTTGCCCTGTAGTCGCGGATTACGTCTAAAACAACTGCCGTCTGGATTGGGATGCAGAAAGCCAGTAACACCGTTGCAAGAACCCAGCTCGGCCAGATGGGCAATCGCAGCAACCAAGTGGACTGGCTGTAGTGAAATAGGCTCAGGGTGTAGCGCCCGACTTCGAATGCAATTCCCAACATCACCAGAAGCGCAGTTATTTGGCCGAACAGCTCAATCAATTGGCCTGGACGCACTGGAAGCGCCTTGCCCAGAAACCTGATCGAAATGTTTTGCTTATTGGCAAGCGCGACAGGAAGGCACGAGGCCACAATTACAGGTGTAATGATTTCGAGAAGATCGTTAAGCCCATAAATGGGCATATTGAATGTTGTGCGCGAGAAGGCATCTGCAATAATGGCCACGGACATCGCCAACAGGCAAACCAATCCAATAACTGACAAATAAACCCCGATGACATTGACCATTCGAAACATTTTTCCATCCCTTTTCTGGCAATCAAACCAGCCTTTTCAGTTTGATTGCCGAAAGCTGCTTCAATTCCCGGACCGGACTTCTTCAATAGCTGAAAGAGTCTCGCGGTAAAGATTCACACCTTTTTCATTTTTGGTGTCATACTTGCTTAGAAGCGGAGTTAGGGCCGCCTTGGCTTGCTCAATTGATGCGTCCTCCCAGTCATCGACAACACCCTGGTCTGCCCCGCTGCGAAGGCGATCTATCGCTATTGCTTCCTGAATATCAAGATCTTCACCAAGTTTGCGTGTGATCCATTCACCGGAGAATTCGTCGAAGGCAGCTTTTGCTCTGGGCGGAAGCTTTTCATAGGTATCTCGCCGCATCGGGAAGATAATCGCGACAGAACCGAGTTTCAGGTCAAACAAATGATGTTCCGCCACGTCTGCAATCCGGAAAGGATGTATCAGTCCCGGCGCCATTAGTGTCCCGTCGATTAGACCCCGGCTCATGCTTTCCGCGATTGCAGGTGCCGAGATATTTCCGATCGGTACAGCACCTAAGCTACTGACAATTTCATTTTGGATTGGTCCCGCGGCGCGCAACCGCAAACCAGAAAAGTCCGCTAGAGATTTAACGGGCTTGTTCGTCGATACGCCATAGGGGCCAGAGATGATTATCCCGACAAGCATGAGATCGTCGAAATCCGAGAGGAGGCCTTTCTCATACAACTTCCATGCGGCCAGACCAGCCTCTGTATTGCTTTTCGCCAAAAAGGGCAGTTCAAAAGTCGCCAGCTCCGGAAAACGACCGGGAGAATAGGCAACAACCACTTCGGCAATATCGGCAACGCCGTTTTCAACCATGGAAAGCTGCTGGGCTGGACTGGAGCCTAGCGTACCTCCCGGAAAATGCTCGATTTTCAACGTACCACCTGAGGCTTCTGCGACCGCTTTCGCGAAGGCGGGCACTGAAACCGCATTCTGAATACTTTTAGGAGAAACGAAACTTGCCCATCGCAATGTTACCATTTCGTCTTCGGCATAAACAGCCGAAGTCATAAACACGCCAAAAAATAACGTCGTCGCGACAAGTGTAGCCATAAGATTTATAATTTTCATATTTTCCTCTTAGCCGGTTGGATACCGCCGTTAAAAGAAATGACCCATGCTAGGTATCCACGTGAGCCATTCGAAATTCAGCAAGCAGTATATTTTAAATCATGTTATAAATCGTATGAGAGGATTTTCCCAATGTCAATAGGGAGAAGTCAGCCAGGCGAACCGGCGATCAATTTAGTTTCCAAAAATATCAAAATTGGGCACCGTAAGCCATTTACCGCTGCCGCTTTTCAGCACTGCTTGCAGTTCAGTCTAACCTCCACGGCCAAACGCTTTCAGTCGATTTTTCATACAAAGGGATATGTCTTAACTATGTGAAAATATATTATATTTTCTAAAATATCTTCCATTTTTCTAAATCTTATATCGGTAAATTTACTAAGTTGGGGGACGAAGTTTATCCGTGATCAAGGTGTCGAAATAAAGCAATAAAACTGACAATTCGGCTTGAACCAAGAGAATGCAACAGTTCGAATTCCATTCAATTTTCATGTATCGGACCGTTCAAAAACTACGCCCAATCTGAAAATTTCTGTTTATTTTATACTAAGATATAATTTATAGTATGAGATAAATTTATATGAATCCCCATATTTGGATGAAGTGGATCAACAATTGGCAAACCTCGATGACTACAAGGCGACGGTAGATGTGCTGATAAAAAAGCATCAACCCTCAAGGAGCCTCGCCTATGCTTGCTGTGATCAACACGCCGCCGCTAAACCGTCGGCTCCGGCAATTATCCACGAGATGCAAGACGGACGGACGCGGATCTATTCATTCCTTGACCTGCGACGGCTTTCTATTCGGTTCGGGCATGTTTTGGAAGCTCAGGGCATCAAGCCAGGCGACCGAGTAGCACTCTTCCTCGGTCAAGGTGCGGAGCTGCCAATCGCCATGATTGCCTGCTGGCGTATCGGCGCGATACCGGTGCCAATCGCCACGGTTTTTGCCGGACCGGGACTTGAACACCGTTTGGCTCATTCCGCCTGCAAGGGCGTCGTGACCGAAGGCGTTTGCGCAAATGCCGTTCAGGATTACCTGGATAAAACCGGCGCAGGATTAACACTTTGGCTCACGGACGGAACAGCCGCGAATGCCCGGAGTTTCTGGTCCGATATCGAGGTGGCTTCTGAAAGTGCCCAATGGCCGGAGTATGGAGGGTCTACACCCGCCTTCATCATCTATACATCCGGCACAACGGGAAAGGCCAAGGGCGCGGTACATACCCATGCGGGCTGGCTGCGTGGCGCCCCTTGCATTGCCATGATGCACGGCGATCTGGGAATGGAAGGTGACAAGGCATGGGGACCGGCCGAGTGGACATGGATCGCCGGATTTAGTGGGCTCTTGCTTGGCTTCCTCTATGCCGGAAGCCCTGTTGTCGCATGGAAGATGCCAAACCCGTTCGATCCTGGACTAGTTCTCGATTTCCTATCGCGCAAGGAAGTACGCAATACTGTTCTCACTCCTACAATGGTCCGTAAAATGCGTACGGCGTCTCATCAGCCAAAACTATCCCTCCGGTCGTTGTGCTCTCTTGGAGAGCCCCTTACCCCGGACCTGTATGATTATTTAAAAAATACCCTTGGGGTAACTGCGGCCGAATCTTACGGCTTGACGGAATGCGCACCGGTCACCGTACTGCATACCGGCTTCATGCCGGAAGGCTTTGGTTCGTTGGGACTTCCCGTGCCATTGGCGGAGATGAAAGTTGTCGACGAGGATGGCCAGCAGATCGCCGATGGTGAAATAGGCGAGATCGCAGTCTCCCAAAACCATCCCATGACTTTCTCCGGCTATTGGGATGCCCCGGAGGCGACCAAGGAGAAACTCCGCAATGGATGGCTCCATACAGGTGATCTGGGTTACCGCGACGACAGGGGACTGTTCTGGTATTCGGGCCGCAATGACGACATGATCAAAAGCTCGGGCTATCGAATTGGCCCCACTGAAATAGAGGCGCGGGTCGCAACCCATGCCGCCGTTGATACCGTCGCTGTCGTTGGATTGCCGGACAAAACGCGCGGGCAGGTTGTCTCGGCGGTCATCAAGCTCAAGGCCGGCTTTGTCCCGAGTGAAGAGCTGAGCAATTCCATAATCGCCTATTGCAAAGAGACTCTTGAGCGCCACGAATATCCCCGCCGCATCGAGTTCATGGACGACATCCCGATTACGGTAACCGGTAAAGTCATGCGCAAGGTCGTCAAGGAATCGTTTCTTGCAAAGGGCTAAAACCGTCAGTCGTCACAGAAAGACGGGGTGGTTCTTTAACCAAGAACCACCTCGCGCCAGTCGGCCAACTATGACCGATATTTTCAATTAACCAATTGCGGTCAGGACATTCTTGCCGATGACCTTGCCACTTTCCTGTAACCGATGCGCTTCGATAAGGTTGGCTGCATTCATCGGGCCAAGGTTATCCGTCGCTGTGGACTTCATCTTTCCGGCATCAACGAGATCCGCGACTTGATTTAGCAATCTTTGCTGTGCGGCCATGTCTTCTGTCTGGAATATCGAGCGGGCAAACATGAACTCGATGTGAAACGAGAGGGATTTGCGTTTTATTTTCATGATATCCAGACCAACCGGATCATCAATCATGCAAATTTCGCCGCGCGGTTTGATCAGTTCAATGATGTCATCAAAATGCTGATCTGTGGCATTCAACGCGGCGACATAACGCGGCTGTAAATCGAGCTCTTTTATCTGTGCCGCGATGGGCTGGCGGTGATCAATGAGATAGTCTGCGCCCATTTCGCGGCACCATGTGCGGGTTTCCTCTCTCGATGCTGTTGCAACCACAGTAAGACCGGTAAGTGCCTTGGCTAGCTGGATCAAAATTGACCCGACGCCCCCCGCACCGCCAATCACGAGAAGAGTGTAGCCACTCCCTCCCCCTTCTGAAATCTTGAAACTGTCGAACAAAATCTCCCAGGCCGTAATCGCGGTCAGCGGCAGGGCCGCCGCATCTGCCATACTCAAAGACTTGGGTTTCCGGCCGGCAATTCGCTCGTCAACGGCATGGAATTCCGCATTCGTACCTGTGCGTGTCAAATCGCCTGCATAAAAGATCTCATCACCAACTTTATAATCCGTGACTTCGTCTCCAACAGCAACAACGACGCCAGCCGCGTCAAAACCGAGGATCTTGTGCCCCGTCTCTGGCCCGCCCCGCATCCTGACTTTCGTATCAACCGGGTTGACAGACACGGCCTCCACCGCAACTAACAGGTCACGCGAGCCTGGCACTGGTTGCGGGATTTCCACATCCTCAAGCGCGTCTGGCCTGTCAATTGGAAGACTCTCTTTAAAACCTACCGCTTTCATTTCCTTTATCTCCTGTTATCTAGTTAAGAATCTTCCGAAACGAGTTAGACTGTCAAAATGCACTTTCCGAAGACCTTGCGATTGATCATTTCCTGCAGCGACACCGGCAATTCCTCCAACGGTCGGACGACATGCTTGACAGGCTTGACGTCACCGGATGCAACAAGATCCACTAATGAGATCAAATCATCGCGTACATAGCTGTTGGAGCCAAGAATGTTTAATTCAAATGACCAGATATAACGCAAGTCCGTTTGAGGTGAGTGACCGCTGGTCGCACCGCAGGTGACAATTTTCCCGCCGCGCCGGGCAGCCTTGAGGGTCTTTATCCAGTCATCCCCTCCGATGAAATTCACGATAATGTCGGCGCCTCCACTTTCGCCGAAGACCCTTGGCTTTCCCCATAGCTTTCGTACTGCCTCCAAATAGTCGGCTTCAGATGTATTGATCACATGATCGGCACCCAAGGCCTTGAGCTTTTCCGCCTTGCTGGCGGAGGACGTACAGGCTGTTACTTCCGCCCCCATCATTTTTGCAAGCTGCACGCAACAGATACCGACACCGCCAGTCGCGCCTAAAACGAGAACCTTGTCTCCCGCTTTGACGTCGGCGCGCGTTTTCAACATACGATGCGCCGTTCCATAAGCGATAGGTAGCGCAGCGGCATCCTCAAAACTGACGGTATCGGGCAGCACTATCAAATTCTCAGCGGGCACGCACATATATTCCCTGGCTCCCCCTAACGCCGTTTCACCCAGAACACCCGCGCCATCGGGCAATACGGGATCGACAAGGACGCGGGTCCCGACGGAAGGACCGTTTTTTACACCTGGTGCATAACTCTCTATGTAACCCGCGATGTCGGCCCCGAGAATCATTGGCAAAGGTGTTTTCAGCGTCGGAATCCTAGCCAGGACCATTGGATCAAACCCGTTCAGGGAAAACGCCTTTACCCGCACCAGTGCCTCATTCCTTGCAGGCACCGGTTGGGGCATGTCAATAAGTTTCAGATTGGAAATAGGTCCGTGCTCTTCAAAGATTAAGGCTTTCATTTTTCCCACTTTTTTAGCGAATTCTACACGCACCCATAGCTTCCCCAGCGCCGGGGAAATCGTCCGTTCATCGAGAAATATTCTTGTCTTAAGATGCGGGTTTCGGGAAAGGTCAGGCAAAAGCGTTGAGATCTATCTCCTGATCTTTGGGCTTCTCTTCTCTTAACCCCAGAGCATGTTGCATGATTTGCCGTCCGGCAAGTTGCGGCCGGTCCGCGATGACATGCATTTCCCGTTCCTGAGCAAAGGTGTCTTGCGCACTTTCAAGCAGAATGCGATCCTGGGATAGAAGCTCGAACTCACCCTCCATGAAGGCGACGGAAAGCTCGTCTCCATCGGGACTTCCACCGCCTTCCAGGCCTTGGCCGATGAATTCCAAACGGCAGGAACTGTCACTTAGCGGGATCCAGCTGTAAATTGCCTTCATACGTTCGCTGGGAAGGAATACATAATTCCTGAACGGCATTTCGAATAGCCCCAGTCCGGTATCGGGGTTCTCCAGGGTTGGTGGGATTTCTATATTGCGCCCCCTCTTTTCGTATATCGCAACGCGACACCCATCGAAAATCCGTGTGCGCCAGGCGCGCTCCTTCAACCTCGGCATCTCGCCGGCGCTGGTCTTGTGCGTCGGGTAGTTCCCCGGATGAGAGAAGGCCGTGTGACTGATATCAAGCTGATTTTCCACGGCGGACATAACATTGCATTGCCAGATTTTCGTTTGCTGTACCCAACTGCCGGATTCCAGCCCGTCAATGAACGGCTTATATGTCGGAGCTTCATGCTCTCCGGCTATCCAGACCCAGATATAATGCTGCGATTCAACTGCATGAAAGCTTGAGATCTTATAGGATGGCAAGCGTCCGTTTGAACCAACGGAGGGAATATGTTTCACAATGCCGTCGGCATCATATTCCCAGCCATGATATCCACAGGCGATGCAGCCGTTCTCCAGTACCCGCCCTTTGGACAGCTTAACACCGCGATGGCAGCAACGATCTTGCAGGGCAGCCGGTTTTCCGTCTTTTGCTCGATAAACAACAATTGCCTGATCGCCAATTGTAACTGCTTTGGGTTCATGGGCCGACAATTGCGATGACGGGCAGGCTATATACCAATGATCTTTCGCTAACACATTAATCTCCTTTGATCGCATTTTCACCGTCCCACACTCAGTTCGGTGAATGAGTTGAAAACGACAAAAGTATTTCCAGCTCTTCTACGCGTCGTTCAAGTTGATTGCGGGCGCTGTCTTCCACGAGGCTCAAGAGCACAATCGCGGTTCCATATTCAGCCTGACGCCTCCAAGCCTCACCGTCCAGACTTCCTCCGACCCATAGTATCAAGGGTCCAAGCCAATTTGCTTCAAGCTGGCTCGCGACGATATCGAGGTTACGTCCGGGCTTGATCTGCCCGGCTTCGAGAGCGGCTTGCAGTCCTGCTTTCCAGTATGAGTTCGCCAGTTGAATTGCATTGGCCACACCGGTTGTAGGCGCACATAAAACTTCGCCAAAAACCGGACGATACAGCTCTGGCTTTGACGCATAATATTTGACGACTTCATCGCAATGCCTGAAAATCCCCGCAACCGGTTCTTCCTTTGGATTTTGGACGATCCGCTTCGGACTCAAATGATTGAGGCTCCGTTCGATTATCCCGTTTAGAACCCCATGCTTTGAGCCGAAGTGATTGAAAGGCGTCGCCGCACTTACCTTGGCCTGGATGGCAAGATCCCTCATGCCGAACGACAAATCACCGGTCTCAACAATAAGAGCCTCCGCGGCATCGAGAATTTTCTTGCGAAATTTCTCTCGCCGCAGCGCATAGCCATTTGGTTCTTCTTCAACGGATTTCTCAAATCCCTCTTTATTTGTATGAAACTGAGACATGTTTTCTCCCTGTTTAATCGCAAACAACTGTCATCTGAGTATAGCTTTTAATGCCCTCATCGCCCAGTTCCACCCCAAATCCTGACTGCTTGGCGCCGGAAAGCGGAAACTCCGCAGGGGAGAACCCGTGATTATTAATCCAGGCCTGCCCGCATTCCAGCTGCGAAGCAAATTCACGCGCCTTCATAACGTCACGAGACCATACTGAGCCGCCAAGGCCGAAAGGATTGGCGTTGGCAAGTTCAAGCACTTCGTCGTTATTTTCATACGAGATGACGGGAAGGATGGGGCCAAACTGTTCTTCATCGACAATGCGCGTTCCATTCGTCACGTCACGAACGATCGTCGGGGGGACAAAATAGCCAACGCGTGCCATCGGTGCACCGCCTGTCACCACGACACCGCTCGCCTTCGCGTCCTCCAGATATTCAACGACTTTTTCAAATTGCGTCCGGTTTTGAAGGGGACCCATCGTTACACCGTCCTCATTCGCGGCCCCAATCTTTACCGTATCGGTTTGCGCGATGAGGGCATCCACGAATTCGTCATAATGGTCACGTTGAACATAAACGCGCTTCGGCGCCGTGCAAATCTGTCCGCTGTTGTACATCGCCCTCTTAAAGAGAATCTGCGCGGCCTTCGCCATGTCTGCGTCCCGAAGAACGATCGCCGCGTCACTACCTCCAAGTTCCATCGTAAGTCGCTTTAAGGTCGGTGCACAGGCTGACATGATTTTCCGCGCGGTTCCGGTCGATCCAGTAAAGCCAATCTTTGCAACTTTCTCATGGGAGGTCATCAAAGGCGCAAGATCATGTTGGTCCGTTATAATATTAATGACGCCCGGCGGAAAAATTACACTCGCCAGCTTCCCGATAACCAGGGCGGACAAAGGTGTTGTCGGCGCCGGTTTCAAAACAATTGTATTTCCCGTTGAGACCGCGGAGCCAATCTTCACGCATGCCTGCACCAGCGGCATGTTCCACGGCGTTATTCCGGCAACAACGCCAAGTGGCTTGCGAAAAACTGTCGATGTCGCGCCCGAATTGCTGGTTAGATGCTCGACCGAAATTTTTATATCGGCAAAGTAACGCAGCACGGCAACCGCTGATGCGACCTCCATCCGCGCTTCCCGGGGAGGTTTCCCCACTTCACGCATCAGAATCCCGCCAAGATATTCGCTGTTATCCTCTACCGAAGCGGCGAGTGCCGACAGTAATTCACGGCGCGTTTCAACCGTAGCCTTTTTCCATAATGCAAAAGCCCGATCAGCGGACTCGATTGCTGCCTCCATCTGAATAACATCCGCCCGGGGAGACTGCGCAAAGGGTCTCTCCGTTGCCGGATCAATTACGGCATATGACGACGCGCCGGGGACGAGTTCGCCATTAATCAACAGTCTAAATTCAGACATTACATTCCTTTTCCGGCAGGCGTCGAGCCCGCGAGGTATCAACAAACGAATAGCCTTAAAGTTCTTCCATTTCCTTCTGCAAAACCATCACGAACGATCAAGCAGATTGTCTGCGCCCGCCAAAACGCCATTCACACCCTTTTTCTGCAAGGCATTTAAATACGCCGTGGCTTAACACGCATCTCCATGTTATAGTGCATGATATAAATTAATTTGTACCGCGTATCAAGTAATAATTTTTCCCGTAGAAATGCAGTCCGGAAATTTGCAGGCGAACATGAGGGGTCGGACAATGACTGAGTTACCTGAATCATTAGCTGCGCAAAGCTATGCGCTGGAAAAGGGAGCCACAACCGCGACCGAACTGGCGATGACTGCCTTACGGCGCGCAGAGAAGTGCCGTTCTCTTAATGCTTTTGTTGCGCTTGACCCCGCTATCGTGCTCTCGCAAGCTCAAGCATCAGACGACAGGCGTAACCGCGACTGCGCCTTAAGCCCGCTTGATGGATTGCCGATCGCGATTAAAGACAACTATCTGACCCGCGACTATCCCACAACAGCCTGTTCAAATGCTCGTCCCTTGGAACATTCCGGTATAGATGCCGAAATCATTGCAAATCTAAGGACAGCCGGTGCCATAATTTTTGGTAAAACAAATATGCATGAGTGGGCTTTCGGCGCAACGAATACCATTTCATGTTTTGGCCCATCCCTTAACCCGCATAATCCGTCTCACATCACCGGTGGAAGCAGTGGCGGTTCCGCAGCGGCGGTAGCGGCAGGTATTGTGCATGCTGCGCTTGGAAGCGATACGGGCGGCTCCGTAAGAATACCTGCCTCAGCCTGCGGCGTTTTCGGGTTCAAGCCTACAACCGGCCGAGCGTCCTGTCAGGGAATTTTGCCGCTGAGCCAATCACTGGATACTCCTGGCCTACTCACTACATCACTTGATGATATTGAATTGTTATTACCTTTGCTTTTCACGCCGGATGAAGGATCTACCAGCAACTGCCAGATGCCCCAGTCAGTTGAATGGGAGCGTGACCAACCGATTCGGCTCCTCAATATTACGGGTGAACGTCTGGAACGCTCAGATGAAGTCGAAAGTGCCATGCTGCAAACCCTTAATAAGGCGAGAACACCCCACCGTAACCTGGCTTTAAAAGGGTTCAAAAATTACTTTGCGGCATGGCAAACCATTTTATTATATGAGGCGGCCTTATATCACCGCCAACTTTATACGAAATGTGCCTCAAAATATTCTTCCTCGGTACGCTCCTCACTTGAAGCTGGCGCTCGTTTAAGCAAAACTGAGATTGCCCGAGCTTATCAACTTAAAGAAAGATTTTCCCGATACTTATTATCTGAAATCGACGAGTGGGATGCTTTGGTACTTCCTACACTTCCTGTTACCCTGCCTCTCATTGGTGAAATGTGGCAGGAATTTGGCGGCGTCCAAACATCAACGCAAAACAGTATGACCTGGTTCTGCTGGATTGGTAATCTCGCAAGATTACCCTGTCTGACCATTCCAGTTACCAATTCAAAGAATAATCTCCCTATCGGAATCATGCTTATGGGTAAACCAGGCCATGACGAAAGACTTTTAACAATTGCAAAGCAAATATTATCATCTTTGGGCGCCCCCTAAAATTTCCGTTAAAGTTTCTACATGGGGCACTGTCGCAGTAAATATGCTTGGGTTTTGTCACATTAACTTTGTGGCGGGAAAATTTATGATGGTCTATCTCGGTCGATGCAAAAGATCTCCTATTCCCGGGGACGCTTTCCTGCCGGCATCATTCGACATGCAGTTTGGCATTATGCGCGATTTACGCTGATCTACCGAGATGTTGAAGATTTGCTTGCGGAACGCGGGTTAGATATTTCATACGAAACAGTTCGACGATGGTTTCTGAAATTTGGCGAGCCAATTGCCAGAAACCTGAGATCCTGTCACTCTACTCCCAATAATATCTGGCACCTAGACGAGATGACCATCGTTATCCGAAGAAAGCAGTACTTTCTCTGGCGCGCTGAAGCACAGGGCGTTTAGGAATCTTCAATCGCAACCGCTTAAACAATTTTATTGGGGCGTCGCTAAAACTGTAGTTAGCTGATGTGGCAATGGCATATTTTCTTCCCAGGTGAAAATCAATGTGCCGGGTTGTCACCTACCCGGCACATAGTCATGTAATCCTTGATCTGAAAATTCCAAACCAAGACTAGACCTTTACATGTCTGGCAAGATACCTTTGACAGGATTGGCCTTCTGTTCTTCGATCATTTCGTCATGCCGCATATCACCATATTTGGCTGACAGCGCTTGCATTTCTGTGACAAATTCCTTCGCCGGATAGCCGTCAGATTCATTTTTGGCTATAAATTCATCCCAAAGTACCTTCTGTGCTGCGGCGATCTTTGCCTTATCCTCATCCGAGAATTCGATCGTAACGACGCCAGCCTCCTTCATCGCCGCTAGGGCATTGTCGATACCTTTCTGATTGAAGTCCGCATATTTCAAGCTTGCGTAACGGCCAGCGTCATACACAACCTTTTTCAGGTCATCCGGTAATGACATATAGGTTTTTCTGTTCAGCCCAAATGGGATATGTCCTGCACGGCCCAGATCCAGTGGCACGTAATATTTGGCAATCTCCTGCAGCCGAAAGGTGAGGATGCTCTCAGTAGGCACCAGAACCCCATCAATCAGACCTTGCTGAAATGCAGAGTAAATTTCAGCTGAGGGTATCGTCACCGGAGTTGCGCCAAGCGATTCCACCATTTGATTGACAGCGCCACCTGACCCACGAACTTTCATTCCTTTCAGACCTTCCAGAGAGTCAACTTTTTTGGTTGATACCAATTGATACGGAGCGCTGGCACCAGTGAAGAAAAGCTCAATCCCCATGGCCTGATACTCAGATTTCAAATATTTCGGGTACAGAACTTCACCGGCTTCGATCGTAGCGTACACGGACTCAAAGGCACCGGGCAAAAACATGCCATTCGTGAGATGAAAGCTGCTCGGCAGATAAAGCGGATAGGCTGGTGCAATATCTGTAACGTCTGTCACCAGCGCCTTGAACCCATCTTTACCGCCGTGCAGAACGCCGTTCGGAAAGGTCTCTACTTTAATACGACCCCCACTTTCCCTTTCAATAAATTCTTTAACAGGAACAGTAACTTCCGTATATGGTGCTGACTGAGAAGAGTGGTGCTGCGAATAACGTAAAGTATATTCTTCGGCCTTAGAGGTGCCAGCCGACACTGATATCGCCATGGTCGCAGCGATCAAGAGTAGTTTTTTCATGGTTATTTTCCCTTTATTGTAATTTGCTCCCTTTTTTGGTGGGAAGCATCGGAATGGTCGCATTGTTGAATCAATACTTGTTAGTTTTGAGAATTTATGTGGTTTAGCTGTCATCCGACCAACCATAGGGCAATCATCGGAAAGACGGTCAGCAGAGCAACCACAAGAAGTTCTGCCGCAACGAAAGGAGCAATCCCTTTATAGATACGGAACAAGGATATATCCGGAGAAATGGCATTCATGACGAAAATGTTCAGTCCTAATGGCGGAGTGATTAACGCTATTTCAGCCATTACCACGATATAAATTCCGAACCAGATCGGATCGAACCCATAATGCAGAATGATCGGATAAATGAATGGAACCGTCAGAATGAGCATGGCAAGTACATCAAGCGCACAACCCAGCACCAGATAGACCAACGTGACGACTGCAATAAACTGATACGGCCCTAAATCAAAAGACTGGATGAACTGAATCAGATTTTCGGTAATCCCAGTAACAGCGACAAACCGCGAAACGATGTACCCGGAGACAATGATTGTGAAGATCATCGTGCTTGTTACAATCGTTTCACGTAGCGCCAGCATTGCGATCGACAACGTCAGCTTACGTGTAATTATGCCGTAGAGAGTAACGCCGACTACTGCAATTCCAGAGGCTTCCGTCGGTGTGAAAATACCGAAGTAGATGCCGCCCATAATAAAGGCGAAAAGGGCCATTATGGGCACAGCCCCGCTCAGAGATCTAACAATTTCCTTAGCGCCGGGGCTTCCGATAGTTGGCGCTTTTTCTGGTCTCAAGACAGCCGTGAAGAAAATTACCAGGCTGAACAGCAGAACCGTCAACAGGCCTGGCACAATGCCAGCTATGAACAATTGCCCGATAGAGTTCTCCGTCATGATGCCATAAAAGATCAAGATTAGGCTCGGCGGGATAAGTATGCCAAGGGTACCTGCGGCAGAAAGGGCACCAGCTCCCAATTGAAGGTCATAATTATATTTCTTGAGTTCGGGCATTACAATACGGCCCATGGTGAGAACAGTTGCTGTGCTGGACCCGGAAATTGCACCAAAACCCGCCGAACCGAATACAGCTGCAATAGCAAGTCCGCCGGGCAAACGGCCAAGCGTGTTAGCCGTCGCACGAAAGAGACCCGCCGCAATACCCGTATGATTGGCCAGGTTACCCATAAGCACAAACATCGGAACGGTAATCAGGACAAAATTCGTCCCCTCATGTGCATAAACCATGGTCGCCTGGCTGAACGCCTGCTGAAATCCAACGACAACTGATATGCCAACAAGACCAACCGACCCGAGTGCAAATGCAATCGGCACACCAATAACAATCATTCCAATCATGATCACCATGACAATGTATCCGACGACGATTGGATCCATTTACTCTACTCCTGCTTCTATGTTTTTGTTGGGATCCGTAGCAGTTGAATGCGTGAAAATTTTCAGTAGTGTTCGTATAAAAATCTGCAGACAAACAAAGAAGAAAACAGCCATAAGCAATCCTTGGATGGGCCAAATCAACATTTCCAATTCCTCGGTTCGCTCAGAGATCAAACGCGAATAGGAAATATCTCGGTATGACTGGATTGCTAACGCGCCAAACAGTATAATCCCAGCGATCATTGATAAAAATTCGACTATCAGGCGTGACATCTTCCCCATAGCACCAAGAAGCATATCCATGCGAATGTGCTGTTCAGTATGCGTGGTGAAGCTCAGCCCTAGCGTAAAGAGCAATAGCAGCAAAAACTGGCTGGCTTCGGCGGCGGCTATTATTGGTTTTCCCACGACGTAACGCATGGTGACATCTACTGCGATTACAATCGCCAGCGATGGCAATATCAAGTATGCAGAGACGGCATTCAAAAATCGAGCAATGATCAATAGTAGTTTTTCAAGCCCTGTTGCTATCATCTCTCTACGACTTCCGCCCATATGGGACCAAGCATGCAATATTCATTGACTGCGGAGCCGGACTTCACTTCTGTCAAGGCTTGACCAGGCAGGCTTATCATGTTGATTTTGCGATTTGTCTTTTCCGGCATTTCCCCCCCTTTTATATTTTAATTTTGGATCCAAGTTTCTTGCCTTTATCGGTTTAAAGATCAGGTCGCCGTTTCCGACCGATCGGCTTCCAAATCCGTGCCGTCATACTCAATATCCTGGGAATGATACGCCCCCGTTTAAACTCATTGTCGAGCCCGATATGCGATCAGATTCCTGTGCAGCAAGGTAAAGGACATAGTCAGCGACATCGTGCGGAGTAATAAGCCCGAACGCCGCCTTCTCTCTCATCTTATCGAACACTGATTTTTTGCCTGTCAGCTCACCAAATGCCTTTGTTCCTTCGGTGATGGTGATCGCTACAGAATTCACACGAACCCCGTTCCGCGACAGTTCTCGCCCAGCTGTCCTCGCCAGATAATTCACGAATGCCCCGGATGAACCGATAATGGTTTCGGTTGGTGTAGGCGTCCGGCCTGCATCCGTCGACATCAGGATTACCTTGCCGTAACCATGTGGTATCATGACCTTGGTTGCTGCCTTCAGTCCCAAAACACGCGGGGTAATTCGATTATTAAACCCATCCACCATGTCTTGCGCTGACATATCGTTAAAGAGCATCGGTGGGGGTCTCCGCGCGCCGCCACTGCATACGGCAACAGCTACAGGTCCATAGATCTCTTCCGCGTCCCGAAATACGCTCTCGACTTGATCATAATCCATTAAGTCTGCGGCTTTGAACGTACAGCTCCCGGCATTCCCCTTACAGGCTTCCACAATTTCATCAGCAGCCTGCTGGCGAGTCCCTTGAAAAACAACGTTGGCCCCACAGCGTGTCAGCGCGTCAACAATCGCATGCCCAATTTCGCTGGTGCCGCCCAAGACGACGGTGGTGCGATCGACCAGATTATATGTTGCCATATCGGCCCTCCGAAATTCGCTCTAAGCGTCTTTGTTTTTTTTGTAATGGTCCTCGCGATCATGAGCGGCACTACTGACCCCCTTGTCGCGTTTCTCCCGCATGAAATTAAATTCATCTTCCTCATACCGGATATTGGTGCCCAATGCGTGCATCACATACCCTTGCGTAAACTGCGTATTCAGCCCAAGGGAATCATACGCAAGATGGAATGCGGCCTTGCCAAACGCTACGGCATCGCGTGGCAAGCGAACGATCCGTTCAGCCCAGTCCTCTCCCGCATCGTCCAGCAACCCTGCTGGCACAACCTTGTTGACAAAGCCAACCTCCATTGCTGCCTGAGGCGTCAAAATCTCTCCCAACATGAGAATTTCACGCGCTTTTTTTGGGCCATGGGCAAGAATGTTCCATGTTGTCATATACGCTGCGCCTGCCAGTCCAATCTTTTGTTCAGGGTGGCCGATTTTTGCAGTTTCATCTGCGATCGCAAGATCGCATGCCTCGACAAGATGTAAGCCGGCACCAACGCAATATCCCTTGATTAGCGCCAAAGTTGGCTTCACCGAAAAGCAAATATCCCTAAATTGCTCGATATGATGCTTGTCCCAATGTAATCGTGCGCGCTGACTGGGACGGCGCTTCTTGTTGGCCGGATCAAACCCATATTCCTTGCCGACCTGCGCAAGATCGTGACCGCTACAGAAGTGCTCGCCTTCGGCACGAAAAATGATCACACGAACGTTATCATCCTCTTCAGCAACGCGCATGAAAGCCATCAACTGATTGAACATTTCATACGTCAGTGCGTTGCGTTTTTGCGGCCGCTCAAACGTAATATAAGCCTTCCCGTCTTTGGCAAGGTAGGAGATTTCATCGCTGGTTTCTGCAAATAACATTTCTATTGTCCTTTGGGTGACCCATTGATATGGTCGGCGGATTCAATACGGAAGTCAATGACTAAATTTGCAGGTCAATAAGGAACTGCAAAATGGAGGAATTCTAAGTGGATCGAGTACAAGGGATGGAGCAACGCCCGCTCTCTGGGATTAAAGTAGTGGAAACATCATCGTATCTGACAGGACCCTATGCGGGGCTTCAACTGGCCGATCTTGGGGCTGATGTCGTTAAAGTGGAGCCGCCAGGCGGTGATCCGTTTAGGCGTTTTGGTGTACAAAACAACAAGCTGAGTGCGACTTGGGTTAGCAGTAACCGCGGTAAGCGATCCATGTTTCTCAACCTCAAAGATCCGGCAGACCTCGAAGTGGCCCTGGCAGAAATCGCTACTGCAGATGTTCTGATCAGTAACTGGCGCCCTCTTGTAGCCGCAAAGCTCGGCCTGAGCCGCGAAACGATCCGCGCATTGAACCCAAGAATCATCAATCTGGCGATTTCCGGTTTCGGCGATACCGGTGAAATGGCTGGCAAGCCAACATATGATTCTCTTATTCAGGCGCGAACTGGAATGTGTCAATATGGCCTGCCAGAAGCCGAACCGAGCCTGTCGCCAATCTGGATCGTCGATAAAGTGGTCGGGACTCAGGCGGCACAGGCGATTCTTGCGGCTCTATTTCAGCGCGAGAGGAACAATGAAGGTTGTGATGTTGATCTCGCCATGCTTGACGCAACCAGTTATTTTAATGTCCCCGATATGTTACAGGCGCGGATTTTCGAAGGTGACACACGGCCCATTAAACGGACGCCCACGACTATGTTCGAAACCAGTGACGGTCATATCCTGATCTGCCCTGTTAACGGCAAGCAAATGTCGAACACGTTGGACGCTATCGGAAAATCTCTACTGAAGCAGGAATTGACAAGCATCTCACATCCAGTCGAACGAACTGAGGCGTTCAATCGCGAGGTGGCTGCCGTCGTGAAAACCCGTACGAGCGAAGAATGGCTAAATCTGTTCGATTTGCATGATGTTCCTGCGGGGCCGGTATGGACTATTGATGAGCATTTGAACGACCCAGCCGTCGAGCATAATGAAATTTACAGCTTCATTGGAAACGAAGGTGATAAAATGAGAGCCGCCCGTTATCCGGCAATATTCAACGGCCAGAAGCTAACTCCGGAATATACACCGCTACGGATTGAACCCGTTGATACTGAAAAAGGATCGAAAAAATGAGTGGCTCGCTGATCGGAATCAAAGTGTTGGATTTCACGCAAATGATGGCGGGACCTCTGTGTTCAATGACTCTTGGTGACATGGGCGCAACCGTTATCAAGGTAGAGCCAGAAACCGGTGATACCATGCGCGAAACCGGACAATCGCGCTATCTTGGCGAAAGCGAATATTTCCTGGGATTGAACAGGAATAAACGCAGCCTGGCGTTGGACCTGAAAAAGCCGGAAAACGTCCGGATAATACAGGATTTGGCGAAGGATGCGGATGTTGTACTTGAAAATTTCCGTCCCGGTACGGCTGAGCGCATGGGTCTTGGGTATGATATCCTGAAGCAAAATAACCCCCGCCTCATCTATTGTTCCATGAGTGGTTTTGGTTCAAATTCAATCTATGGGGATAAGCCATCGCTCGACCCGATCATTCAGGCGCTATCGGGCTTGATGGATTTGAATGGCACGAAAGAAACCGGACCGCTTATTGTCGCCTCACCCTACGCTGATTTTCTAACGCCCATGATGGCAGTTATTGCCATTCTGTCAGCTTTGAATGCTCGTCACGGCACTGGTGAGGGTCAGAAAGTCGAAGTGGATATGCTTAAATCAACCATTTTCGGAATGAAGCCCCGCGAGCAATATACTTTGCTGCATGGTCAATATCCGCAGCGCAGCGGAAACGAGAGCGCTCAAATTGTGCCCTACAACACCTATGGCACGAGCGATAAACGCAGCCTCACCCTCATCGCCCATAATGATAAATATTGGCAAGGGCTCAGGCGTTGCCTGGAAGTCGAGCAATTTAGCAATGGCAAGCGCTTCGGTACCACGGACTTGCGACTAGAACGCCGCGAAGAAGTCGACGAACTGATCTCCACCAGGATCGCACAAGAAAGCCTTGCATATTGGGAAGATAAATTTTCGTCTGACAATGTTCTGTTTGGACCTGTCCGTACACTTGAAGAAGCCCTTAACATGCCCGAAATCCGTGAAGCGATGGTGCATGAAACAGAATTTCAAGGCGGGAAAATTCCAATTCTGGGAATTCCTATCTTTCATTCAAAAACGCCGAATGATGTTCGCCTGCCGCCACCCCTTCTCGGTGAAGCAAATGCAGAAGTTTTATTGGATGGAGGTGCAAAATGGCCGGACTAGAACTTACTTGATGTGGCATCTGAGAGCACGAGAACTTTCTTCCTGCTTGCCGCACTAAGCAATTGACATTAGCTTAGCGGGTAAGAAGCGCGTTTGTGCCATTCAGATTTTAGGTGTGATATGGACAGTTTTGAACCCGTTGGTGATAGCCGAGCTGTGGATAGCATTACATCTCAGGTCAGGAAACGTATTGAGTTGGGTTTACTCCGCCCAGGCGACAAATTACCGTCAGAGCGGGCCTTGACAACACAATTCCAGGTTAGCCGAAATACAGTTCGTGGTGCTATTCGTGCAATGGAGACAGCTGGCATAATTGAACTGAAGAAAGGCGCAACTGGGGGCGCATTCGTGTGTGAAGGATCAAGCTCAACCGTCGTGTCCAGCTTTCAGCATTTATTCGCACTCGGGACGATCCTTCCCGAGCACCTGGGGGAAGCGCGCACCATTGTGGGAACAGCCGCCGCTCGTCTCGTTTGTGAGCGTGCTACTGAAGCAGATTTAGCGGAATTGCAAGCCTGCGTATTGGAAGCTGTAGAAGCAGCAGAGGCAGGGGATATCCCACGTCGATCTAAGGCAAATTTTCGGTTTCACAAACAGTTGGCCAAAGCTTCAAAAAATCCAATCCTCGAAGTTCTGACAGATGCCGTTATCAGTTTTAACCGCAAAATGGCTGAAGAAATTGGCAGTCCGCCCAATGACATGATTATACCCTCCAGAAAGCGGTTAATGAAATATCTTCTAGCCCGAGATGCCGAGGCCGCAAGCCTCGAAATGCAAAGTAACCTTGTGCGGCTTGAAGCCTATTATCGAGAAGCGGCCAAACCAAAAGTCGCAACGAAAAATTGAATAATTTCTTCCTTCAAATTGCGCCTCACTTTTGAGGTTGAAAACTTCCCTGCAATGTCATCCTGAATAAAAAAGGCCCCCTCTTTTTTCTCATTGCTTAATGGGTCACCCTTTGATAGCTTCGGTCTAAAAATGATCCAAATAACAGAATCTGAAATTTGCAGGCAAGGAGACGGAGAATGGAATCAGGAAATGTTGATTATCACGCCATGAACGGACGTGCCTACATTACCCTAAATCGCCCAAGAAAGAAAAACGCCATGAGCAACGATATGTGGCGGCAGCTAATGACATGTTACGACATGGCGGAAGACGACGATGATGTCCGCGTTATAATTTTGCAAGGTGCGGGTGACGACTTCTGCGCAGGCCATGATTTTTCTGAAGTTGGCAATCTTACGAAAGGCGGCGGTTCCAATTCAGGCCCTCAATCAAACCGACGTCCCAGCCAACGGTCCAAGCTCGCTTTCGATAAGGAGTATGTCGAGAGATTTCAGCGTATTTTTACCTCTCTTAAACCGTCCTTGGCGTTAACCAAGGGTTTTTGCCTGGGTGGAGGCTTGTACCTTGCAGAAGCATGTGATCTCGTGATTGCTGCGGATACAACTCGGATGGGGCATCCTGAACAACGTCTTGGTCTGTCAGGGGCAGCTTATTTCGATGCCTGGGAAATTGTCACGCTGGGAGCCCGCAAAGCACGTGAGCTTCTTCTTATGGCAGAAATCTGGTCCGCTGAGGAGGCACTGAATGCTGGTCTTGTAAACAAGGTCGTCCCGCTTGCCGACCTAACCGAAAAAGGCGAGGAATGGGCGGAGAAAATCGCCCGACTTCCACGAGATGGCATCGCCATGGGCAAAGCTTCTACCACGCTTGCACTTGAGATGCTCGGCGTAAACGGCCAGTTTACCTACGGACCTCTATTGCATACTCTAGCGACTAATATCCGCTATGAACCTGGCGAGTATAACTTCATGAAAACCAAACGTGACAAAGGCGTGCGCGCCTCAACTCATGAGCGTGAGGATTTCTATAAAACACAGCCAAACGATCCTGAGATATAATTAGGGCACTGTCAGAAGAAAATAGCTTGTCTGCCAATCTATCGATTCTTACTCTCTCTGAATGACAAAAAAGAACCCCTCTCGCTATTTTAAAACCTCGCCTGAGATCATCAGCCTTGCGGTGATGATGTACATTAGGTTTCCGCTTTCTCTACGAAATGTCGAAGACCTTCTTCATGAACGGGGCGTTGATATCTGCCATGAAACAGTGCGCTATTGGTGGAACAGATTTGGTCCTTTGTTTGCCAGTGAGATCCGAAAGAAGCGTAATCATCCCTCTCAGAATTATTCAAACTGGAAATGGCACCTTGATGGAGTCTTTGTGAAGATCAATGGAGAAATTCATTACCTGTGGCGGGCCGTCGACCATGAGGGAGAAGTTCTGGAAGCCTTTGTTTCAAAGCGGCGGGATCGTAAGGCAGCCATAGTATTTCTTAAAAAACTTATGAAACGTTATGGGAGGCCAAATCAAATAGTTACAGATAGATTGCGTTCATATCGTGCCGCTATGAAGACCATCGGGAATGCAGAGATTCAAGAGATCGGCCGGTGGAAGAACAATCGCTGCGAAAACTCCCATCTACCATTCCGGCGACGAGAATACGCAATGCTAAAGTTTAGACGCCTGGGAAGCTTGCAGAAGTTTATATCTACTCACGCATCCATCCATAGTCACTTCAACCATGAACGCCATCTAACCAGTCGAGAAACATTCAAGCTTCAAAGAAATGTCGCACTGGCTGAGTAGCGGCAACTTAGCGTGGCATAATAGAGGCATTTTTGTGCCATTCTGCGCTATATGGAGACGCGGTCGCATTAGTCTGACAGCACCGTATAGAGGCTAAACTGGTG
>TARA_R110000824_G_scaffold7508_22_pt1 | contig 128984 bp, 129 predicted proteins | sample TARA_R110000824 | Tara Oceans TARA_R110000824 (sample SAMEA4397747) | marine metagenome | biome: Polar Biome; feature: [MES] marine water layer (ENVO:01000295) within the mesopelagic zone...; material: water (ENVO:00002006), including particulate matter (ENVO:01000060) such... | reverse complement strand
GACCCGAAAGGTAAATGGCAGCATCTCGCCATGCATGTGGATGTTGTTGATGAAGACATGTTTGAAGACGGCGTGATGTTCGACGGCTCGTCCATCACCGGCTGGAAAGCTATCAATGAATCGGACATGACCCTGATGCCGGACAATTCAACGGCCGTCATGGACCCGTTTGCAGCCCGCCCGACCCTGATTGTTTTCTGCGATATTCTTGATCCGATGAGCGGCGAGAGCTACGAGCGTGATCCGCGCTCCGTCGCGAAAAAGGCAGAAGCCTATCTCGCCAGCACAGGCATTGGCGACACCGCCTATTTCGGCCCGGAAGCAGAATTCTTCATGTTCGATGACGTGCAGTTCGCCAACGGCAGTCACCATACCTTCTATAAACTCAACGATGTTGAAGCCCCGACTATGGGCGGCGCCGAAATCGAAGGCGGCAACAGCGGCCACCGTCCGCGCGTCAAAGGCGGCTACTTTCCGGTCCAGCCCGTTGACAGTGGCGCCGACATCCGAAGTGAAATGGTCTCCGTCTGCAAGGAAATCGGTCTTTCGGTTGAGAAGCACCATCATGAAGTGGCACCGAGCCAGCACGAACTTGGCATGAAATTCAGCACTCTTGTCGGCGCAGCGGACGAAATCCAGAAGCAGAAATATGTCGTTCATAACGTCGCCCACGCCTATGGCAAGACGGTCACCTTTATGCCGAAACCGGTTTCGGGTGACAACGGCTCCGGAATGCACACCCATATGTCCATCTGGAAAGGCGGAAAACCGGCCTTCGCGGGATCGGGATATGCGGACCTTTCCGAAACAGCGCTGTTCTACATTGGTGGCGTTATCAAGCATGCCAAGGCACTCAATGCCTTTACCAATGCGAGCACGAACTCCTACAAGCGTCTTATTCCAGGCTTTGAGGCACCGGTCCTGCTCGCCTATTCCGCGCGCAACCGTTCCGCTTCATGCCGTATCCCCTACTCCCCGAGCCCGAACGGCAAACGCGTTGAAGTCCGCTTCCCGGACTGCACGGCAAACCCCTATCTTGCCTTTGCGGCCATGATGATGGCGGGCCTTGACGGCATCCAGAATAAAATCCATCCGGGCGATGCCATGGACAAGGACCTTTATGACCTGCCGCCGGAAGAATTGAAAGACATCCCGACGGTTTGTGGCTCGCTGCGCGAAGCGCTGGAAGCTCTCGATGCAGACCGCGAGTTCCTGAAAAAGGGCGGCGTCTTCACTGATGACATGATCGACGGATATATCACCATGAAATGGGATGACGTCTTCAAGTTCGAACATGCCCCGCATCCGGTCGAGTTCGATATGTATTACAGCGTCTGACAGTACTTCAGACCAAAAAAAGGCCGCTGGAAAACCAGCGGCCTTTCTTCTTATATGTCGCTATTTATCGTTTTCCGACCCGTCCTGGTCATTGGATGACATCCTCGCCCTTTTGAATCCAGGCAAGAAACTTTGACGATGTTTTCACTTCACTCCATTTTTTTGGAAGCACGCCTTTGTATCCTTTTTCATCAAATCCTGTTGGATCAGATACAACGATGTCGCCGGTTTCAACATTAACGTATCCTTGGAAATCATATATGTTCAGTTGAGATTCCTTGCCTACAATTACATTAATACTCGCCGTTACATTATTGAAATAATTAATATATTCATCTTTTCTCTGTTTCCAATTTTCTTCATCTTCATCGATCTCCTTGCTCTTATTTACGACAAGGAAATCTAAGTCTTGCTCACCCTTGAATTCCATCCAGCCAACTGAAGAATCATAATAAACGGTGACATAGCCCGGACACACGAGATCCTGTCGCTCGAGACAGGCGAAATACCTTAAATTATACTGCCCTTTGTCAAACATCTCGATCATTGGTACGCCAAGCTTGCTGTCCAGCTCCTCCATGATCTGAAGTTCATATTTAATAATGCGAAGAAGGACAGCATTAACGGCCTGCTGATTGAGTTGTTTGATGAATGTTTCCCCGTTCAAATCCTGATATTTTTCGTACTTGCCATACGCTTCCTTATCATTGAAATGGTAGATGAGTTGATTTACGCTTTTATGAAAAGCTGTCGCCCCCAGCTGCGCGAATGAAAATACGGCTTTGGAATGCTTAACCTTGTAGCCCCATTTGAATGAACCATGACCAAGATAAACCACCGGCAACCTATTGGTTTCCGTTGTCGAGTTTTTCTTGAAGATTTCTATAAATTGGACCTGCTTTGCGTCATTATCGTCAAAAGCCATGACATTTGTCGATATCAGACACAATATCAGCAACGGGAATAATATTTTCCGCATCATTTATATCCTAAATATATATAAACGTGCGAACAGGCTAATTGTGAAGCCTTTAGTTTCCCCTCCTGTATGTCGAAATATTAATCGACCGGGCGCGGCTTGCCATTATCATCGATAGCAACGAATACATATGTTCCTTCGGTCACCTTGATTTCATCGGGATTCAATTTTCGCGTGACTATGGTCGTCAGCTTCACGGCAACCGATGTCCGCCCGACCCGCTCAATTTCGCCATAGATACTGACGACATCACCCACCTTGATCGGCTGATGAAAGGTCATCGCCTCAACAGCAACCGTAACGGTGCGCCCCTTCGCCCGACGCGCCGCCAGAATGCCGCCTGCCATGTCCATCTGCGACAAGACCCAGCCGCCGAATATATCCCCGTTATTGTTACAATCACTGGGCATTGGCGCTGTGCGGATGACGGGATCGCGGAATTCATTCGACATGATCTTTGGGCTTCCTAGTTGCTATGTGTTAGGGGTATAAGTTATACACTTTCAGCCGGTTGAAAAAACAGGTTTTATCCTGAACAGCGTAACTTTTAGGTCAGCGAAACAGCTTTATGTCCGATCTTTTCCAACAAACAAAATCTGATAGCTCCGATTACTCTGCAAAGGACATTGAAGTCCTTGAAGGACTGGAGCCTGTCCGTCTCCGGCCCGGCATGTATATTGGCGGCACGGACGAGCGCGCGCGCCACCATTTGGCGGCGGAAGTGCTCGACAACTCGATGGACGAGGCGGTCGCCGGTCATGCCACCCGTATCGAGGTAGAGCTGTTCGCCGATGGCTCCCTCGCCATTCGCGACAACGGACGCGGCATTCCCATTGACCGCCACCCCAAGTTCAAAGACAAGTCGGCACTGGAAGTGATCCTGACCACGCTTCATTCAGGCGGTAAATTTTCGAACAAAGTCTATCACACGGCGGGTGGCCTGCATGGCGTCGGTATTTCCGTTGTGAACGCCCTCTCCGATCGGATGACAGTCGAGGTTGCCCGCGACAAGGAACTCTGGCGGCAGGAATTCTCAAAGGGCGCTCCCCTGACACAGCTTGAAAAAGTCGGCGCTGCACCGAACCGCCGCGGTACCTCCGTCCAGTTCCATCCCGATCCGGAAATCTTCGAAAAGGGCACCGCCCTACGTCCGGCGAGGCTCTACAAGATGGTCCGGTCAAAGGCCTATCTTTTCCGGGGCGTGGAAATCCGCTGGAAATGTGATGAGGAACTGATCAAGGACGATACGCCTGCCGAGGCCACGCTCCATTTTCCGGGCGGCTTGCGCGACTTCCTCAATGCCTCCCTCGACGGTGTAAAGGCCGTGACGCAGGAGCCCTTCTCCGGACGGGTCGAAATGGACAATGACCGTGGACGCGTTGAATGGGCAATTGCCTGGCCGCTGACGAATATCTCGTTCCTCAACTCCTACTGCAATACCGTGCCGACGCCGGAAGGCGGCACTCATGAGCTCGGTTTCCGGGGCGCACTCCTGCGTGGCCTCAAAGCCTATGGCGAGCTGATCAACAACAAGAAGGCGGCACAGATCACGGCGGAGGATATTCTCTCAAGCGCATCCGCCGTACTGTCCGTCTTTATCCCCGATCCGCAGTTCCAGGGACAGACGAAGGAAAAACTCACGACCACGGAAGCAAGCCGCCTTGTCGATCTTGCCATCAAGGATCATTTCGATAACTGGCTGGCGGGTGCGCCGGATCAGGCGAATAATCTGCTCGCCTGGGTGATCGAAAAATCCGAGGAACGGCTGCGCCGCCGTCAGGAAAAGGAAACCAGCCGCAAGACCGCGACGAGCCGCCTGCGGCTTCCCGGCAAGCTGGCCGATTGTAGCCAGAGCGGACGAGAAGGCACGGAGATTTTCATTGTCGAGGGTGACAGCGCCGGCGGCTCCGCCAAACAGGGTCGCGACCGCAAGACACAAGCGATCCTGCCGCTGCGCGGAAAGATCCTCAATGTTGCCTCCGCCACCAACGACAAGATCAACGCCAACCAGGAACTGAAGGATCTCATCCAGGCGCTCGGATGCGGCTTGCGCGACAAATACCGGAGTGAGGACCTCCGCTATGACAAGGTCATCATCATGACTGACGCCGATGTCGACGGCGCGCACATTGCCTCGCTCCTGATGACCTTCTTTTACCGCGAGATGCGGCAACTGATCACTGACGGCCATCTCTATCTGGCGCAGCCACCGCTTTACCGGCTCTCGCAGGGGGGCAAGACCCTCTATGCCATGGACGACGCCCATAAAGACCGCTTGATGGAAACCGAGTTCTCAGGCCGCGGCAAGGTCGATATCAGCCGGTTTAAAGGCCTTGGCGAAATGCCGCCAGCCCAGCTCAAGGAAACGACGATGAACCCGGAAAAGCGGGTTCTGCTTAAAGTCGATGTTCCGATGGAGGAATTCGGCGAGACTGCCGATCGCGTGGAAAGCCTGATGGGCAAACGACCGGAACTGCGGTTCTCCTTCATTCAAGAGAACGCGCAGTATGTTGAGGATCTGGACGTTTAGGCGGAGATTTAACTCCGTGCAAGCCAATGGCGCATATATTTACTGGTAACTTCCGGCTCTTCCATCGTTGGCAAATGGCCGCAGTTCGGAATTTCTACATATTGCGCGGTCGGGATCTCAACGGCCATCGCGCGCTGTAGCTTCGGTGGAATCAGCATGTCATCCGCCCCGGCCAGAATGAGCGTCGGGCAGGAAATCGTTTTCAGCATCTCCGTCAGCACATCGCGATCCAGCAGCGCCCTCTCCTGCCTAAGGAAAGCTTCCTTGCCGACATCTTCCGCCATCTTGAAAATGCGGGCGATAAGCTCTTCATCATTCAGGCGTGATTCATGGATCAGGATCGGCAGAAGGCTCCGGGTCACCCCCTTAAAGGTCGAGCCCTGCTCAACCAGCTTGATGAAATCGAGCCGTCTTCGCCGATCTTCAGGCGAGTCGGCGACGGCCCGCGAATCCATAATCGCCAGATGGGTCACCCGTTCCGGCGCCTGTCGCATGACCTCGAGAGCGATATAGCCGCCCATGCTCAACCCGGCGAGAGCAAACCGCTCGGGCGCTTCCGACAGAAGCCGTCTGGCAATCGCGGGCATCGTATCGTCGCGTGTGTGATCCGCAATGGTGATATCGGCGATATCATCCAGTGCCTCAATCTGATCGCGCCATAAATCTCCGGTGCAGAGCAACCCCGGAATAAGCACAAGTGAATGTTTTTCTGTCATTTTTTTATAAATTGATGTAGTTTAGACGCTACTTTGATGTTTAGAGATTAAAATCTCTTTTACAGTCAAGGCGTCCGCTTGAGAACCGTTAACTTTAATTCCTTGGCATTTTAGTGTAATACAGCCGTCTCAGGCGCGGTTTTACTGGGAAATTCGCAGGAAACATTTGACAGAGAGCGTTAATTCTCTAGATTGCGCTCAGTTTTAAGAAGATTTTATATTTATTCGAACGGTAGTTCACACTATATGATATTTGCAGATCTCGGCCTCAGCACCGAAGTATTAAAAGCGGTTAAAGAAACCGGTTACGAAAACCCCACCCCCATTCAGGAAAAGGCTATTCCTTATGTACTGATGGGGCGCGACGTGCTTGGCACGGCTCAGACGGGAACCGGCAAAACCGCAAGTTTCACCTTGCCAATGATTGATATTCTCGCCGCGGGTCAGGCAAAGGCGCGCATGCCACGCTCCCTGATCCTGGAACCCACGCGGGAACTGGCGGCACAGGTCGCCGATAATTTCGAGAATTATGGCAAATACAGCAATCTCTCCATGGCCCTCCTGATTGGCGGGATGTCTTTTTCCGATCAGGACGCCAAGCTCGACAAAGGCGTCGACGTCCTGATCGCAACTCCCGGCCGTCTGCTCGACCATGTGGAACGCGGCAAGGTGCTGCTTAACGGCGTCAAAACACTTGTGATTGACGAAGCCGACCGCATGATGGACATGGGCTTCATTCCGGATGTCGAACGGATTGTCTCCCTGTTGCCGCCGCTTCGCCAGACGCTTTTCTTCTCGGCCACCATGTCGAAGGAAATGCGCAAGCTGGCGGACAAGTTCCTGATGAACCCGAAGGAAGTCGCCGTCTCTCTGCCCACCTCAACCGCGGCGACGGTGACGCAGGGACTTTATGTCGTGCAGCGCGCCGAAAAGCGTCCGCTTATCCGAAAGCTGTTGGAACAGGAAGAAGTCAGGACTGCCTTCATCTTCTGCAACCGCAAGAAAGATGTCGATATTCTGCTGGGATCGCTTATCAAGCATGGCTTCAATGCAGGGGCACTGCATGGCGACATGAGTCAAAGCCATCGCATGGAAACGCTCGATAAGTTCAAAAATGGCGAAATCAAGATTCTCGTCTGCTCCGATGTCGCTGCGCGCGGCATCGATGTCAGTTCCGTCAGTCACGTCTTCAACTTCGATGTCCCGACACATGCGGAGGATTATATTCATCGCATCGGGCGGACCGGGCGTGCCGGACAGCAAGGCCACGCCTATACTATCGCCACGAAAAGCGAAGACAAATATTTGGAAGCCGTCCAGAAGCTTGTGGGTAAGGAAATCCCTGTGCTGAAGCTGGAGGGAATGGATGAGATCAGCGAGGAAGCCGCGGAGATCGCCGCTCGAGAAAAGAAGACGGGCCGTAACCAGAAAGGCGGCCGCCGCCACGCCGCAGACCAGGCCCCGAAAGCAAGGGGATCCGGCAAAAAAGCCGAACCGGCCGCAGACAAAGCCACAAAAAATTCCGGCAAGAAAGAAAATAAGGCATCCGGCACCATGGTGCAAAAAGGACGACCGCCCCGACATGCAAATGATGAGGGGGATAGCCCCGTTGTCGGCCTTGGGGACAACATCCCTGCCTTCTTTAAAATTCCGCTCGGGAAGACAGCCCAGAAATAAGAGCAATCCAATACAAGGCTTCCGATGGAAGCCTTTTTTACTTTCAACTGCCGTCAAAATTTGTATTATACAACAACATTTTACACCCCGGCATGCAGCGACAGGGACTCTGCGGGAAGGTAGGTTTTTGTGAAAACAATTTTTATCATGGTAAAATGTGAGCTTGGCAAAGCCTATCATGTTGCCGCAGAGGCGGTGGAGAATGTCGAGAATGTATCGGAAGTCTATTCGATTTCTGGCAAGTATGACCTGATGATGAAATGCTATCTCAATGATGATCAGGATACGGGCCATTTCGTGAATGAGCAGATTCAGGCCCTTCCGGGCATCAAGGACACCTTTACCATGATAACCTTCAAGGCCTTCAACTAACCTCAATCCAACGCAATCGGATGCAAGGTCAGGAAAACAATTCCTTTGCGCCGATGACAAAAAGCCTTAATCTACGGACTTCTAATGGGAGTAGTGCAGGACATATGTTTCCGATACAGCACAGGGAGAATTTATTGTGAACAAGAAATTTATCAGCCTGATTTCCGCCTTGGCGTTAATGGGCACTCCGGCCATCGCAAGTGCCGCAGATCCCGTTAAAATCGGCTTCGTGACGACACTGACGACAGGTGCCGGCGCAATCGGCAAAGACATGCGTGAAGCTGTCGATCTCGCGGTTGAACATCTCGGCGGCAAAATGGCCGGACGCGATATTGAAGTGATTTACGAGGATGATGGCTTCAAACCGGAAATCGGCAAGCAGAAAACCGACAAACTGGTCAAAAAGGACAATGTTGACTTTATCGCAGGCTACATCTGGAGCCATGTTCTGATGGCCTCCTACAAGAGCGCCGTCGATAACGACACATTCATGATCAGCTCCAACGCCGGGCCAAGCCCTCTTGCCGGTAAACTCTGCCATGAAGACCTCTTCTCGACCTCCTGGCAGAATGACCAGACAACCATGGCCATGGGCGAAGTATTGAACCAGCGCGGGATTAAGAAGCTCTATATCATGGCTCCGAACTATGCCGCGGGTAAGAATATGGTCAGCGGGGTTGAACGGACCTTTAAAGGCGAAATTATCGGCAAGGACATGACGAAATTCCCGGATCAGCTTGACTTCTCTGCCGAATTGGCAAAAGTCCGTGCCGCCGAGCCGGATGCCTTGTTTGTCTTCTATCCCGGCAAGCATGGGGCCCAGTTCATCACGCAATATGCCCAGGCCGAATTGAACAAGACCGTTCCGCTTTATACGACTTTCACGATCGACAGCATCAGCCTGCCCCGTGTCGGTGAACTGGCGGAAGGCAGCCTTATGACCATGTTCTGGTCACCCGATCTTGATACCCCGGCAAACAAGAAATTTGTGACGGACTTCAAGGCGAAATACGGTCACTATCCAAGCCATTATGCGGCGCAGTCCTATGATTCCATCATGCTGATCAACAGCGCGGTGGAGAAAGTCAATGGCGACCTGAGCGATCGGGATGCTGTTCGTAGCGCTCTGAAAGCTGCAGATTTCCAGAGCGTTCGCGGGGAGCTTAAATTCGGAAATAACCATATTCCGATCCAGAATTTCTACCTGCGCGAAGTTGTCAAGGATGAAAACGGCGACTATACGACGAAGATCGTGTCAACCGTTTATGAAAACCATCAGGATCCCTATGCTCAAGAATGCAACATGAAATAAGCTATCAGCCATTCTGATGAGAACGGAAAAGGCGCGTATGTCTACAGGGCCTACGCGCTTTTTTGTTCAGGTTAAGGCAAATTCACGATAAGGCGTCACCATGAACTGGTTGTTATTGCTGGAGCAGATACTCAACGGTTTCCAGCTTGGCCTGCTGTTATTTCTGTTGGCGGCCGGGCTGACGCTTGTTTTTGGCATCATGGACATGGTCAATCTGGCGCATGGATCGCTCTATATGATGGGCGCCTATTTTTGCGCGACCTTCACAGGCTGGACCGACTCCTTCCTACTCGGCGCCTTCTTGACTTTGCCCGCCGTCTTTCTTCTCGGCATTATCGTCGAGATGATCGCGCTTCGAACCCTGTATGCCCGCGACCATCTGGATCAGGTCATGGCGACCTTTGGCCTGATCCTGTTCTTCAATGAGGCAACGCGCCTGATCTGGGGGCCGATTGGTCTCGTCATCCCGCTTCCCGACTTTTTAAATGAGACGGTGGAAATCATTCCGGGCGCCCCCTACCCGGCTTTCCGTCTCGCGATTATTCTTGTCGGTTTCATCGTTGCAGGACTGCTCTATTTTATCGTGGCCCGAACGAAGCTTGGCATGCTGATCCGGGCAGGCGCCAGCAACCGCGAAATGATCGGGGCGCTCGGGATCAATATCCGGCTCCTGTTTACGCTTGTTTTCGGACTCGGTGCGGCGCTCGCCGGGCTCGCCGGACTGATGGCCGGGCCGATCCTCTCGGTGGAGATCGGCATGGGCGAAAGCATTCTGATCCTGACCCTGGTTGTTATCGTTATCGGCGGCATTGGCTCGATCAAGGGCGCCTTTATCGCCGCCATCCTGATCGGCCTGATTGATACGGTGGGACGATCCTTCCTGCCCGAGATACTGAACCTCGTCCTGCCAGAGGCCAGCGCCTCAACGGCCGCCCCGGCAATTTCATCGATGATGATATATCTGCTAATGGCCCTCGTCCTTGCTATCAAGCCGCAAGGCCTCTTTCCACCAAAAGGGGTTGGCCGATGACCATATCTTCCCGGCATATTCTGAATACAGCCCTGCTTGTCTTCCTCGGCCTGATCCCCTTCATCACGGACTGGATGGGCGACAGCTTCTACACGGGCCTTGTCGCACGCATTCTGATCCTCGCCATTGCCGCCCTCAGTCTCAACTTGCTGATCGGATATGGCGGCATGGTCAGCTTCGGTCACGCCGCCTACATCGGCGTTGGCGCCTATTGCGTCGGTATCGGGGCCTTTCATGCTTTCGAGGACGGTATCGACTGGATGCTGAACGGCTATGTGCAGCTCAGCGCGGCATTGCTGGGATCGGCTTTCATTGCCCTGATCATTGGCGCCATCAGCCTCAGAACACGGGGTGTCTATTTCATCATGATCACCATGGCCTTCTCCCAGATGCTGTATTTCAGTGCCGTCGGCGTTGAAACCTATGGCGCCGATGACGGGCTGACGATCTATCAGCGCAGTGACATGCTGGGCCTGATTGACCTGAATGACGAAAAGAGTCTATATTACCTGATATTTGCATCGCTGCTTGTCGTTCTCTACCTCATGCACCGGCTTGTTGAGTCACCCTTCGGCAATGTCATACGCGGCACCAGATCGAACGAAGCCAGAATGCGCGCCATCGGCTTCTCGCCCTATAAATACCGCCTGACGGCCTTTGTTATAGCCGGAACCATTGCCGGATATGCGGGCTTCCTGATGGCCAACCTCAATGACTTCGTCAGCCCCGATATGATGCATTGGACCCGCTCCGGTGACCTTATCATCATGATTGTACTCGGCGGTATGGCCAGTCTCTTTGGCCCGCTATATGGAGCGCTTGCCTTTTTGATGCTGGAGGAGCTGCTGTCCTCCATTCCGCTCACGGTCGGCGGCCTTCACGTCGGCGAATACTGGCAGCTGATATTCGGGCCGCTCCTGATCCTGATCGTGCTGTTTGCCCGCAATGGCATTGACAGCTTCCTTCCGCAGTCGAGGAAAAGCTCATGACGGCGAATGATATTCTGATCGTTGAGAAGCTGGTAAAGCGCTATGACGGGCTGCTGGCAACGGATGGCCTGTCGCTTACCGTGCGTGAGGGGGAACTGCACGCCATTATCGGTCCCAATGGCGCAGGAAAGACCACTTTGATCAAGCAGCTGACCGGAGAAATCCCCTCGGACGGCGGCAAAATCATTTTTAATGGCCGTAACCTGCGACGCCATTCGGAACCGAAGCGTTCTCATCTCGGGCTCGCCCGGTCGTTCCAGATTACCTCCCTCTTTCAGAATTTCACGGTTCTCGAGAATATCCGCCTTGCGGTCCAGGCCCACAGCGGACATTCCTTTCAATTCTGGAAAAAGGTCGACGAGAATAAGAAACTCAACGAACCGACCCAAAAAATTCTGCAAGAGCTGGAACTGGAGGAGCAGGCACATACGCCGGTTTACAGTTTAAGCCATGGGGCGCAGCGGCAACTTGAAATTGCCATCGCCCTCGCAACCAAACCGAAGATGCTGCTGCTGGACGAGCCGATGGCCGGCATGTCAGGGGAAGACAGCGAGCGCCTGATCGAACGTCTCGCGGCGCTGAAATCTCGTTACAGCATTCTGTTGATTGAACATGATATGGATGCGGTTTTCAGCCTTGCCGACAGAATTAGCGTTCTTGTCTATGGGCGGGCAATTGCGACGGGAACCCCCGATGAAATCCGCGATAACGAAGAAGTCCGTCAGGCCTATCTCGGGGAGGAAAGCTGAACCATGCTCGAAGTAGATGCCATCGACAGCTTTTACGGGCAGAGCCAGGTTCTGTTCAACATGTCCCTGACGGTAAAGGAGGGGGAAGTCGTCACCCTGATGGGCCGAAACGGCATGGGGAAAACAACGACCATCCGCTCGATCATGGGTCTGACACCTGCGCGAAAAGGCAGCATCAAGTTCAGGAATACGGATATAACGGCCCACTCCCCGTACCGTATTGCCCGCATGGGTATCGGGCTAGTTCCTGAAGGCCGGATTATATCGCCCAACCTGAATGTCGAGGAAAACCTGGTGGCGACGGCGCATGCCGGTCCGTCCGGCAACGGCCGATGGACATTGGAGGCAATCTGGACGCTTTTTCCCAAGCTTCAGGAACGCAAGCATAGCATGGGAAGCCAGCTCTCCGGCGGAGAGCAGCAAATGCTTGCTATTGCTCGCGCGCTCATGACCAATCCCGATATCCTCCTGCTCGACGAAGCGACGGAAGGGCTTGCGCCGCTCATCCGCCAGGAAATCTGGCAATGCCTTTTCAGCCTGAAAAAAGAAGGCCAGGCCATTCTGGTGATCGACAAGAACATCCGCGCCCTCGCCGATATCGCGGACCGCCACTATATCATAGAGAAAGGCAGCATCGTTTGGGAAGGTTCAAGTCAGGCGTTACTGGAAAGCGAGGAAGTAAAGCATAAGTACCTTGGCGTATGACATGCAATTATCAATAGTATTTTTTTACAATAAATACTATTATTAAGCATAAACCCTCCGAAATAAATGAATATTTCTTATTTTCCATAATTTTTTGTATTGTCAGAAACTTTCTTTACTGACAAACGGGATCTTGCAAAGTAAAGTCTCAAAAAATTTCGTTGAGGGCAGTTCAATTGGTACCAAAAGACGATTTTGAGAAAGTCCGGATCAATGCGCAGAAGACATTGGCGCTGATGGAAGATCGGGGGATCCGGCAAACCCCTCACAATTATGCCATCTGGTATGAATATTTGCTGGGATCCAACCCTGACCTGACACGGGCCGTCAATGAACTAATTACCCAACACGGAAAGTATACGGACAAAATCGGCCTCGAACTTTACGAGCGCTTTTTTACCCGCGAAAAAGAAGGCCGCGTGATTCAGGAAACGAGCCGTCTGGTTCAGAAATCCATGGAAAACATGATGGGCAATCTGAATGAAAGCTCGGCCACCTATTCCGCCTATGGTAAAAACCTGAATAACTTTGCAGAGAAGGTTGAGGGTCTGAGTGGATCAGAACTGCAAGGCATTATCGACGAGATTGTCAGCCAGACCCACTCCATGTCCGGCAATACAATCAGTTTGCAACAGGGGATCGACAGCGCATCGCGTGAAATAGCGGACCTGAAAAGGCGGCTGCAGTTCGTTCAGCAGGAAGCCTATACCGACTCCCTGACCGGAATCGCCAATCGTAAATGTTTTGATGCGGAGCTTGCGAAGAAAGTTAATGAAGCGCAGGAAAGATCATCCAACCTATGCCTGATCATGGCTGACATCGATCATTTCAAGGGCTTTAACGATACCCATGGCCATACGTTCGGAGATCAGGTCATAAAGCTGGTGGCGTCGACACTGGCAAAAGGAATTGATGCAGACGCCGTCGCCGCCAGATACGGAGGTGAGGAGTTCAGCGTCATCCTTCCGGATACTGAACTATCGGAAGCCGTCAATATCGCGAATGATCTGCGTATGGCAATTTCCGCCAAAAAACTCATTAAGCGATCTACCAAAAAAGAAGTCGGAAAAATCACCATGTCGCTGGGGGTTGCGGCTTATGCCCAGCGAGAGAATGTATTGGCATTTGTCAACCGCGCAGATCAAGCCCTCTATTCAGCGAAGAAATCCGGCCGCAATTGCGTGAAACACTCCGAGCCCGCGCTCTCGCGGTAAATAATACTCACCCGCCACACCCTGATGTCCCGACAAATGCCGGCATAATTTTTAATCTTTCGATTATTCTGCATGCGGATAACCAATAAAATCCTGTTATCCCCTCGCCTATTCGATTAATCTCTGGCGAACACATTTTCGAAAAAACAACAATCAAGAAAGTAGGGGAGCCATGACCTACGCTACAATCAAATTCGATGTCCAAGATGGAGTCGCGAAAATTACCTTGAACCGACCGGACAAGCTCAATGCCTTCAGTGATGAGATGCATGAAGAACTCCGGGCGATCATGCCTGTATTGAAGGGGGACGACGTACGGGCCATCCTGATCACGGGTGAAGGCCGCGCTTTCGGTGCAGGGGCGGATCTGTCGCCTGACGCCTTGGGCGGTGACGGTGGATTCGACGCCGGGGAGACTCTGGAGAAAAACTACAATCCGCTGATCGTCTTCATCCGCACCATCGACAAACCCGTAATCGCTGCGGTTAATGGCATTGCCGCAGGGGCCAGCATGAGCCTCGCCCTCGCCTGCGACATCGTTCTGGCTGCCGAATCTGCGACGTTCCTGCAGGCATTCTGCCATATCGGCCTGGTACCGGATGCGGGCAGCACCTTCTTTCTACCGCGCCTTGTCGGTTCCGGTAAGGCCATGGGCCTCGCCATGATGGGCGACAAGATTCCCGCTGCGGAAGCCGAGAAGATGGGCCTGATCTGGAAAACCTACCCGGATGAAGAACTGATGCCCGCCGCCGAAGCACTGGCAAGCCGCATGGCGGTAGGTCCGACAAAGGGCTATGGACTGATCAAGCAGGCCATGAACGCCAGCCTCGACAACGATCTGCAAGCTCAGTTGGACCTCGAGCGCGATTACCAGCAGGTAGCCGGCCGCACGGAGGATTTCGTGGAGGGTGTCTCAGCGTTCCTCGGCAAACGGAAAGCCAGCTTCAAGGGCCGCTGACATGCCAGAGAATGAGGGCTTGAGCCCTGAAGATATCGCCAGAACCGTCGGCGAGACCATGTACCGCAAGGACACGGCGGCGCAGCACCTTGGCATTGCCCTGAAGGACATCGGTCCCGGACGCGCCATAATGACCATGCGCGTCGCCGATTTCATGCTGAACGGGCATAAAATCTGCCATGGCGGCTATGTTTTCACGCTCGCGGATACCGCCTTCGCCTATGCCTGCAATGCCTATAACCAGAATACCGTCGCACAAGGAGCGCAAATCAGCTTTCTCAAGGCCATCAAGCCCGATACCCTGCTCACTGCGAGCGCGATAGAAAAAAGCCGGACAGGACGTACCGGCCTTTATGACATAACCGTCCATGATGAGGACGGACAAACCGTTGCCTTGTTCCGGGGCAATTCTCACACGATCAAGGGACAGATGATCCCGGGTCTCACACAGAAAGAAGAAAAATGAAGAACGCCTATATTTGTGATGCAGTCAGAACTCCCATAGGTCGCTATGCCGGCAGCCTGTCTGCCGTTCGCACGGATGATCTTGGCGCCGTCCCGATCAAAGCCCTGATGGAGCGCAATCCGTCTGTCGACTGGGAGAAAGTCGATGATGTGATCTTCGGCAATGCCAATCAGGCAGGCGAAGACAACCGCAATGTCGCCCGGATGTGCGCCCTGCTCGCCGGGCTGCCGGAGAGCGTCGGCGGCGCCACGATCAATCGTCTGTGTGGCTCGGGCATGGATGCCACGGCCTCCATCGCGCGGCAGATCATGACCGGGGAAGCCAACCTTGGCATTTCCGGCGGTGTTGAAAGCATGAGCCGAGCGCCCTTCGTGATGGGCAAGGCAACGGAGCCTTTCTCGCGCAGCGCAGAGATTTTCGACACCACCATCGGCTGGCGCTTCGTCAACAAGAAGATGAAGGATCAGTACGGCATCGATTCCATGCCTGAAACCGCGGAGAATGTGGCGGAGGACTATCAGGTCCGGCGCGAGGATCAGGACCTCTTCGCCCTGCGCAGCCAGGAAAAGGCCGCAGCCGCACAGGCCAACGGTTCCTTTAATGATGAGATTGTTCCTGTCACGATTCCACAGCGCAAGGGCGATCCGATCATTGTGGATAAGGACGAGCATCCGCGCGCAACCACCATCGAGAAGCTTGCCGCCCTGAAAGCCCCGTTCCGGGCAGGCGGTTCGGTTACCGCCGGAAATGCCTCCGGTGTGAACGACGGCGCCTGCGCCATCCTGCTCGCCTCGGACGAGGCGATGAAGGAATATGGCCTGACCGCCAAGGCCCGCATACTGGGCGCCGCCACAGCCGGTGTCCCACCGCGCATCATGGGGATCGGCCCTGCCCCGGCCAGCCAGAAGCTGCTCGCCCGGCTCGGCCTCACCATGGACGACATGGATGTGATCGAGTTGAATGAAGCCTTTGCCGCGCAGGGCCTCGCCGTTATGCGGGAACTCGGCCTGAAGGATGATGATCCGCGCGTCAATCCGCTTGGCGGGGCAATTGCCCTTGGTCATCCGCTCGGCATGTCCGGCGCCCGGCTGCTGACCACCGCGATGTATCAGCTCCATCGCACTGGCGGGCGCTACGCGCTCTGCACCATGTGCATCGGTGTCGGCCAGGGGATCGCCACGGTTATCGAACGCGTATAACGAATGAGGGAGACATGCGCCTGACCCCACCGTCGAAGGACGAGCTTGATCCGATCGAGATAGCCAGCCGGGATGAAATCTCGGCCTTGCAACTGGACCGGCTCAAATGGAGCTTGGCGTATGCCTACCGGAATGTTCCGCTCTTTCGGGAGCGGTTCGATGCCGCCGGTGTTCACCCTGACGATCTGAAAACCCGGGAGGATATTGCGAAATTTCCCTTCTGCAAAAAGCAGGACCTTCGCGACAACTATCCCTTCGGCATGTTCGCCGTGCAGAAGGCCGACATTGTCCGGCTTCATGCCTCCTCCGGGACAACCGGCCGGGCGACGGTCGTCGGCTATACAGCGGGCGATATCGATAACTGGGCAAACCTCGTCGCCCGCTCCATCCGGGCTAGCGGCGGACGGCGCGAACATACAGTCCATGTGACCTATGGCTATGGCCTTTTTACGGGCGGGCTTGGCGCGCATTACGGGGCGGAAAAGCTAGGCTGTACTGTTGTCCCCATGTCGGGCGGCCAGACAGAACGTCAGGTTCAGATCATCAATGATTTCGGCGCCGATATCATCATGGTTACCCCATCCTACATGATGGCGATTGCGGAGGAGTTCGAGCGGCAGGGCCTTGATCCGCGCAAATCACCGCTCAAGGTCGGCATCTTCGGCGCCGAGCCCTGGAGCGAGGCAATGCGCCACGAAATCGAGGAACGCTTCGATATCGACGCACTCGATATCTATGGCCTGTCGGAGGTGATGGGCCCCGGCGTTGCCAGTGAGTGCATCGAGACCAAGGACGGCCCTGTCGTCTGGGAGGATCATTTTTACCCTGAAGTTATCGATCCTGAAACAGGAGAAGTCCTGCCCGATGGTGAGAAAGGAGAGCTTGTCTTCACCACACTCACGAAGGAGGCCTTTCCGGTAGTCCGCTATCGCACCGGCGACCTCACCCGCCTGTTGCCGGGCACAGCGCGGTCCATGCGCCGCATAGAAAAAATCACGGGACGCACGGATGACATGCTGATCATCCGTGGCGTCAACCTCTTCCCGTCGCAGGTCGAGGAACTGGTAGTTCAGACGGAGGGGCTGTCCGCCCACTATGTGCTGGAGGTCCGGCGGGAAAGCGCCCTGGATACCCTCACCGTGCGAGTCGAACATGCCCTCGCAGGCTCTTCTGATCCAGCGGCGGCTACAAATCTGCAACAACGCATCAAGAATATTCTTGGGGTGACCGCAACAATTGACATCTGCGCCCCGGGCTCGATCGAACGATCGCTTGGCAAGGCGAAGCGGGTGAATGACCTCAGGAAAACATAGAGTTAGACGATGACAACAAATTTCCCTGGGTTTCCAAAAGAGCTCCTCCGGTTTTATGCCGAACTGATCGAGAATAACAATCGAGACTGGTTCACGAAGAACAAACAGCGTTACAAGGAAGTTGTCGTCTATCCGATGTGCGATTTTATCGAGGCCATGGCGCCGCGGCTTGAAGCCATCGCACCCATGTATATTGCCGATGCTCGCCCGAATGGCGGATCAATGTTCCGGATCTATCGTGATGTCCGTTTCTCCCGCGATCCCAAACCTTATAAAGAGCATCTCGCCTGCCAGTTTCGTCATCAGGCGGGCCGCGACGCCCATGCGCCGGGGTATTATGTGCATATCGCACTGGACGGCGTCAGGTTTGGTGGCGGAATATATCTGCCTCCTGCCTTCGCCCTTAAAGCTATTCGCCAGGCCATTGATGAAAATCCGGAAAAATGGCGGAAGGTAAAAGCCGACCCTGACTTTCAAAATACATTTGACGGCATCCGGGGCGATAGCCTGAAACGCGCGCCGAAAGGATTCTCGCCGGATCATCCGGAGATCGAGGATCTGAAGCGCAAAACCCTCTTCATCACCAAGCCGCTCAGCTCCGTTGAGCGTATCACACGACCTGACTTCATCGAGGAAGTCGATGATGTCTTCCAGAAGGCAACGCCCTTCATGCGCTTTCTCACCAACGCGGTTGACCTTCCTTTTTAGATAATCCGCACACGCCGTCCGGCCTTAACCTATCATTAAGAGTATTTTCCTAAAATTATCGGCATATCGGAATGTTGGCTTCGTGCAAGGATAGACGCCATGATGAACACAATTGAATTACACCCGGATACAGCTGTGGATTTATACAGCACGGCTCATAACCTGATCATCCATCAGGGAGAAAATGCCATCGACATGCTGCATGCCGAAGCGCAGACCTTGCGTGAGAACAGCGAGGCAGAGGAAGACCTCTACGCCTGCATCGAACTCATTCGTGTGGTTGGGGAACTGATCGACATGGAGATCGCTGGCCCCATTCACTAGGATTTCATCCGAAGGACATAAAAAAGGCGGCACTTAAAATGCCGCCTTTTTTATTGAAATACGAACGCCTAGCTTTGCAGAACGACGCGACCGACGACCTTTCCGGCGCGCAGGTCCTCCAGCGTGTTATAGGCTTCCTTCATCGGACGCGGAACAATGGTGAGTTCACTGAGCTTCCCCGCTTTTGCAAGTTCCATCAGTTCCCGCATTTCACGAAGGTTGCCGACATAGCTTCCCTCGACGGATATCGCCTTGATCGGGAACATGGGAAGCGGCATAGAGAAGCCTCCACCGAACAGCCCGACGATTACCAACTTCCCGCCTTTCGCAAGGACCTTGGCGCCAAAGGCCGCGCTGCTCTCGGCTCCGACAAAATCGATGGTGGCGTTCACACCGCCCCCTGTCGTGCCCATGAAACTTTTAAAGGCAGCCGGATCGGAAGGATCAATTGCCGCAACCGCCCCCGCTTCAATTCCGGCTTCGCGTTTTGCCGGATCGATATCCGCGACGTAAATCTCGGCATCGGTGACGGATTTTGCAATTGCCATCGCTGCAAGGCCGACACCGCCCGCTCCCATAATCAGCAGCTTCCCGCCGTCCGTGCGGGATTTTACCTTGTTGAGCGCGCTATAAGCCGTCAGGCCGGAGCATGTATAGGTGCATGCCAATTCCTTGGGAAGAGCGCCGTAATCGAGCAGATAACGTGAATGCGGTACGATCAGAGTGTCGGAATATCCTCCTGCCACGTCAATGCCGAGCTGACGCGGACGGTTACAGAGCTGCTCCTCACCCGAGGCGCAGATCGCGCATTCCCCGCAGCCGATCCACGGATAGACGACGCGCTTGTCACCGACTTTTACGTCCGTCACATTTTCACCGACCCCCGTTACTGTACCGACAATTTCATGACCAAGCGTAAAGGGAAGCTCCCGCCCACCCTTGATGTTAAGCTGCTTGCCATTGCCGAGATCAAAATGCCCTTCCCAAATATGGATATCACTGTGGCAGACACCACAGGCCGTGACATCCATCAGGACTTGATCTCCCATTGCGACGGGAGCGTCGCCGGTGTTTTCCACCAGCGGCGCCCCGTATTCTTCAAACTGATAGCTCTTCATTTTTTCCTCCCAGATTTCTTGAAGCTCAGCGATCAGGCAATATTGATCCAAGTCGTTTTCAACTGAGTGTATTTTTCAAGAGCATGAAGAGAGCGATCCCGGCCGTTGCCCGACTGCTTATATCCGCCGAACGGCGTCGACATATCGACATCATCATAGGTATTGACCCAGACCGTCCCGGCCCGAAGCGCCTGTGCTAGCTGATGCGCCTTCGAGATATCCCGCGTCCAGACAGAAGCGGCCAGACCGTATATGGTGTCATTGGCGATCTTGATCCCCTCTTCCATATCCTTGAAGGTGATCGTACTGACAACCGGGCCGAAGATCTCTTCCCTCGCAATGGTCATGTCGTTTGACACATTATCGAAAATCGTCGGTTCGATATAGAAGCCCCCCGTTTCCTGCATGACCTGCTTGCCGCCGTAATGCAGCTTTGCACCTTCTTCCTGGCCTTTGCCAATATAGCCCATGACGCGTTCCGTCTGATTTTTATCGACCATCGCGCCGACAATCGTCTTGGCATCCAGCGGATCACCCGGCTGGAGGGTTTTCGCGACATTCGCGATCTTCTCAACCAGTTCGTCCTTGATGCTGTCCTGCACGACAACGCGGGAAGCCGCTGTGCAGACTTCACCCTGGTTGAAGAAGACGCCCATGGCGATTTTCTTCGCGGCAAGGTCAAGATCCGCGTCCCCCATAACCAGACTCGGGCTCTTGCCGCCGCATTCCAGACCAATGGCTTTCAGGTTGCTTTCCCCCGAATAACGCATAAACAGCTTGCCAACCTCAGTCGAACCCGTGAACGCCAGCGCATCCACATCCATATGACGGCCAAGAGCCTGTCCAGCAGTTTCACCGAAACCGGGAAGGACATTGAAAACGCCTTCAGGAATACCGGCTTCAACCGCCAGTTCCGCAATCCTGAGCGCCGTCAGCGGGGACTGCTCCGCCGGTTTCAGGATCACGCTGTTACCAGCCGCCAGTGCCGGAGCAAATTTCCATGCGCCCATCAGCAACGGGAAGTTCCACGGAACCACACAGGCGACGACACCAATCGGTTCCCGCGTGATGAGCGCGAGAGAACGACGGCGGTCCGTCGGGGCAATTTCATCATAGAGCTTGTCAATCGCCTCGGCATACCAAGAGATACTGCCCGCAGATCCCGGGATATCGACGGCGCCGGCCCATTTTACGGGCTTGCCCATGTCCAGACATTCCAGCAGCGCCAGTTCATCCTTGTTCTTCATGATCAGACCGGCAAACTTCTGAAGAACCGCCTTGCGCTTGGCGGGCGCAGCGCGAGACCAGGCGCCGGATTCGAAGGCGGCGCGCGCGGCAGTCACAGCGCGGTTCACATCCTCAACATCACAGGAGGCAACCTGTGTCAGGACACGGCCATCAAGCGGGCTGACGCAATCAAATGTTTTGCCGGAAGCGGCGTCGACATACTGGCCATTGATAAAGGCCTTGTTCCGGATCGAAATTTCACTTTCAAGCTTCTGCCAGTCTTCTCGTGTCGGGGTAGGTGCTGCGGACATACTTTTTCCTCTTTATTTTATTGATGTCAGACATAATTTTTTCTTGTACAGAAAATAACGAAAGCCCCGGGCTCATGAAAGCCTTTTTCTTACAATGACAATACCGAAAGCCCTCCGCCGGTGAAAGACTTAGTTTGCCGGTGGACAAAAAATATTTTCCGCCGACGCGCTGACAGTCATTCTTCCTTGATATATAGCTACTTCTTACTGAATTCTCATAATTTCGATAGGCACTTTTTATGGTACCCGGAAATATCAACCTCACCCAGCTCCAGACATTTCTATGGGTCTCTTCCTTGCGTAGCTTTCGCAAGACGGCCGAAAAAATGAACACGACACAGCCCGCAATATCTTCCCGGATCGCCAGGCTGGAGGAAACGCTAGGTGTCCGCCTGTTCGAGAGGGATACAGGCTTCATTCATCTGACGGCAAAAGGGCTTGAGCTTCTGCCCTATGCCGAGAAACTTCTCAGAACATCCGCCATGCTGGTGGACCGGATCAGCCAGAATGAGGATTATGTCGGTATATTGCGTCTTGGCGTTTCAGAGGCGATCGTCCATACGTTCCTGCCAGATTTTCTAACCGGCCTGCGTCAGAAGTTTCCGGAAATTGAGGTGGACATCGTTGTTGATGCAACTGCGAATCTGCGCCGGGAGCTGATCGAGCGCTCAATCGACTTTGCCTTGCTGATGGGGCCGGTGACAGATTACCAGATTGAAAACCACGATCTGATCGAGTTTGATGTTATCTGGGCCGCAGCCCCGTCCCTCAAAATCGACACGGATAGTGAATTGTCTTTGGATGAATTGGCCACCACCCCACTCATCACCTATGCGCGAAACACGCGGCCCTATGCCGACCTGTCGCGGCAGCTTCGCAAGAACATGGAATTGCCCGCCCGCATTTACTCCTCCAGCTCACTTGCGGCTATTCACAGGATGGCTCTGGATGGTGTCGGTATTGCACATCTGCCGCGTCAGATGATACAGGCGGATATTGTAAACGGCCGCCTAAAGCAGGTACAATGTGTCTGGCACCCGCCCAGCCTTAAATTCACGGCGTCCTACCCGACCGAACCTTATAGCCCCGTGACCGAGAAAATCGTACAGCATGCTTTGGAAGTTGCTCGCGAATACCGCAAGCAGATAGAAACCCTTGTCCCCCTCACCGTACAGTGAGAATGACGGAAAACACGGCAACATATGGCGCATCCATACTATTGTTGCAGTTTAATCTTGCCTAATGTTACGGTGTCATGACAAAAGACCATCACCGTCACCTGTCAGGGGAATTTTCGTCTTAGGCTCCTGACGAAATGGGCATAAAGCCCGAGAGTAAATGTTAGAGCGAGAAATGAGTACCTACGTTTTTTCCGTTTACAATACCGAAGCGCGTAATGCGCTCGACAACAACCAGGAACATCCCCATATTTCAATGCGCTGGGCCACTCCGTGCCGTTTTGCCATCGAAGCGGAAAATCCGCAAAAGGCAGAGACCTGCATTAAGGAAAAGTATCCCCGCGAAGAGGGTTTTGTGACCAAACGCCTGAACTGATCTTCACGTGGATCCGATGGCGGCATTCGGGGGCGCATAATAACTGCCTCAACGGTTTGGCCTGCTCAAATGTACGTCTTTTCATCTCCTCAAAAGGAAGCGAGACCCATGACAAACAAACAAAAAATAATAAGCGAATCAAAGGGACCCGTTACAACCATCATCGTCAACAGGCCGGAAGTACGGAACGCACTTGATCAGGAATCGATGGAACTCCTCACGCTTGCCTATCGTGCGTTCGAAGCGGATGACAGTCAGCGCGTCGCCGTTGTTACCGGTGCAGGCGGGGCATTTTGTGCAGGCGCCGATCTGAAAGAAGCCTCCAAACGGGTTGATTACAAAGCCTGGGCCGGCCATCAGGACGGTCCGTTTCACAAGCCGCTATCAAAGCCGCTGATCGGGGCCATTGCCGGTCATGCCTGCGCCGGCGGCATGGGCCTCGCCCTTCACTGCGATATCCGTATTGCCGAGGAAACGGCTGTTTTCGGTATATTCTGCCGTCGCTGGGGTGTCCCGATGAGCGACGGGACGCCGGTCCGCCTGCCCCGTGTTATCGGGATGGGTCGCGCTCTCGATATGATGCTGACCGGACGGCCGGTTCCCGCAGATGAGGCGCTGTCTATGGGACTTGTCACACGTGTCGTCCCGACCGGCATGGCGCGTGCCGCCGCAGAGGAACTTGCCCTACAAATTGCAGATTTTCCACAAATCGCCATGCTGTCGGACCGGGAAAGCGTTTACATGCAGGAAGGCAAAACCGACGCGGAAGCCGTTCAGTTCGAGATGATGGCCGCGGAGGAAGCGAAACAGAGGGAAGCAAAAGCCGGTGCCGCCCGCTTTGCCGCCGGCGAGGGCCGTCACGGTGCTTTTTGATAGTTCCCGAAAACCGGATATCCCCTCCAGGGCTTGATCGCCCGCAAGGCGAAAATTGACCGCATGCTCGCCACATGCGGCAGCTTTGCGAGGCAGTTCCTGTGGATGCGGTCATAGTCCCGTACATCGCTGGCGGTAACCCGCATGATGTAGTCAGCATTGCCGGTCGTCAGATGACATTCCAGAATTTCATCATAGGTCATCACCGCTTTTTCAAAAAAATCCAGCGTCTCCTGGCTTTGCGATGTCAGAGAGATTTCGACAAAAACATCGACCTCCAGGCCCAATGAGCGCTTATCCAGCCGCGCCATATAACCATCAATAACGGCCGCATCCTCCAGCAGCTTGATGCGGCGGTGGCAGGCCGACAGGGAGAGGTTTACCCGCTCTGCGATCTCAGAAATAGGCTGGCTCGAGTCCCGCTGCAACTCCAGCAAAATCTGCCGATCAAAGTTATCCATTGGAATTTTTCCCGTTATCTATTCTATTTATCGGAATTTATACTAAAAAAATTCATAGACAAAATAATTTTCGGAAATAATTTCACGCGAAAAATCGTACAATTCTTGTCTTCGAAATTGATCTGTCTGGGGGAGAAAACAGCATGATCGTCGGAACACCCAAGGAAATCAAAAACCATGAATACCGCGTCGGACTGACACCGGAAAGCGCCGGGGAACTTGTTACCCGCGGCCATGAAGTGCTGGTGGAGACGAATGCAGGCCGCGATATCGGCGCATTCAACGAGGATTACGAGGCCGTCGGCGCGAAAATAGTCGGCACCGCCGAAGAAATTTTCGCCCGCGCCGAAATGGTCGTCAAGGTAAAGGAACCCCAGGCGATTGAGCGTGCCATGCTGCGCGAAGGCCAGATTTTATATACCTATTTGCATCTTGCGCCGGACCCGGAGCAGACTCATGATCTGATAAAATCAGGCGCTGTCTGCATTGCTTATGAGACGGTCACGGATAATGCAGGCGGTCTTCCGCTTTTGAAACCAATGAGCCAAGTCGCCGGTCGCATGTCGGTCCAGGCCGGCGCGGCGGCACTTGAAAAATCCCATGGTGGACGCGGGGTCCTGCTTGGCGGTGTCCCGGGTGTTGCGCCGGGCAAGGTCGTAATTATTGGCGGGGGCGTAGTCGGATTCAATGCGGCCCAGATGGCGATAGGGCTGCATGCGGATGTCACGATCCTCGATCGTAATCCGGTCGCGCTTGAACGACTCGAAAATCATTTTGAATCGTCTGCCAAGGTGATTTATTCCACCAACGCCCTTCTCGAACGGCTGGTGATGGAGGCCGATCTGGTGATTGGCGCCGTGCTTATTCCCGGCGCTGCTGCGCCGAAGCTGGTTACCCGCGAAATGCTGGCCACCATGCAGGAGGGAGCTGTCATCGTTGATGTGGCGATTGACCAGGGCGGTTGCTTTGAAACGTCAAAGCCGACAACCCATGCAGACCCAACCTATGTTGTCGACGGTGTCGTTCATTATTGTGTCGCCAATATGCCGGGTGGCGTTGCCAGAACCTCGACTTACGCGCTTAACAACGTCACCCTGCCCCATGCCCTGCGCATTGCAGACAAGGGTTGGAAACAGGCCCTACAGGACGACCGGCATCTAGCAAACGGTCTGAATGTCTGGAACGGCAAGATTACCTGCGATCCTGTCGCGCGTGATCTCGGCCTCGATTACACGCCAGTCGAGACTGCCTTGCAGAGCTGATCTGTTCAGCTCGCGGCGGCAGGGCGGTTAAACCGCAGCTGAAGCAAAAGCAAGGTAAAGCTGAACGTTAATGCGTAGTTGGGCAGCGCAAATATTATGATGTTTCTGATGATATCGGCCATAACGGATGCCCGGCGATCCCCAAACTTTGCCATCAGGTTTCTGTTTTTCGGATGAGTAGCAGTCCCGCAAGCAGCAATCCACAGAAACAGTTGGCGACCCCGGCACGACTCGAACGTGCGACCTATTGATTAGAAGTCAATTGCTCTATCCAGCTGAGCTACGGGGCCGTTATTCTGCTAAATTCGATCTGTCGCTAGCCGCGAACCCGGGTATAGGCGAAGTTTTCCGCATAGGCCTTAAGATGAAGGCGGCGCTTCTTGGCTTCAAAAACCGTGTAGGGTATATTGTTCAACTCGCAAAAAGCGATGGCACTTTCCTTGTCGTCAAAATCGACTATCACCTGCGAATTCATGTCCCGTGACCCGGTCCATCCCATCAGCGGTTCAATATATCTCGCTTCGGAAGGTGCATATTCAAGCCGCCAGTGCTTGGTCCCCTTGCGGCCCGACTGCATGGCGTTTTTCGCCGGTTGGAAAATTCTCGCCTTCATTGTCATCGCTCAACTACTCTCCAGTATGGCTGAAGACTTCAGCAGGCACATAGTCCAGTTCGCCAAAGCCCGGCGCTTCCCAGTAAAGCTCCAATGTCGCAGTGTTCTTCTTTTCGAAATATTTGATATGGACCGGATACCAGCCCGGCTCCGAAATCTCAACAATTATTTCATCGGAAAAGCGATCGGCATGAACATCCGGATCCTCATAGATCAGCCTGTCACCAATCGAGACCCAGACACCGTCATTTGAGTGCACCATAAAGACATAACGGCCGGGCTGTTCCAACTTGATGAATCCCTTGATAATCGCTCCAACCATATCGTTGCTTTTCGCCGTCAAGACATTCCCTTGACCCACCTGATAATTCAGCATCGGAATGGGCTCACCCGGCTGGCCATCCATATAGCCCATGTTCTCTTCAAGCTCTTTAATGCTGTCGACCTTCACCCCGTAATAGGTGACCGCGAGGCCCGGCTTGAGGTTGGCGGCATCTGGTTGCGGCGAGGCCGGCTTGAGATCGGCAAATGTTTCCGCCTGCGCGAAAGCAGGTACCATAAAAAGGCCCAGCAGAAGAATGGCGACGCGCGCCTGCTGTATAACCAGCTTTTGCATAACACTCTCGTTCATCTGCCCGTCACCTCCTCAATTGTAAATCTTTATAATATTCTATTGAAAATTTACCTGACGGCAACGGAAAGCGCAACAACCCGACATTCTTCATAAAATCGTCACGCATTTTTTGCCTGAAATCATAAAAAAACCCTGCAAATCATTGATTTACAGGGTTTTAGATATGGTCGGGGCGGCAAGATTCGAACTTGCGACCTCTCGCTCCCAAAGCGAGCGCACTACCAGGCTGTGCTACGCCCCGTTCGGTGAAAGGATCATCTATACTAACAACGCCCCGCTCGCAAGTCAGAATTAAGAATTTTTCTAAGACCCAGCATGAACGTAATGGAATATAGCGTCGGCTTTGAACAGTACTTTGCCACGTGCCCTCAACTCACCACGGACGAAGACGACCGTTCGTGTGCTTCGAATCACCTCGACGTCGGATTCCACCCAGTCTCCTTCGCGCGCCGGTGAGAGGAACTCGGAGTTCATCTTGATTGTCACACAATGCCGGCCGGTTTCATGACGTACAGAGGCCGCAAGCGCAGCGTCGGCGAACGTCATCATCATTCCGCCATGCACCACCCTGATGCTGTTGAGATGACGTTCCTCCACCCGGAAAGCCCGGATCAATTTGCCGTCGTTTGTAATCTTCTCATAGAAGGGGCCGTTGATGTTCGTGAAAGGCGCTGCTCTTTCAACAATCTCAAATCCATCGGGAACGGGACGGGTTCCGGTTGTGTTGTTATTCATTGTTTGTCCGGTGGTTACTGATTTTCAAAAATGGGATGATACAGAACATCCCCGATCTTAACAGAGTTTTCGTGAGCAAATCCGCCGTTCAGTTCAAGAACCGCCCGGGCCGCCCCTTCGAATGTAACGACATCCAGGGAATGAGGAACTGCTTTGTCCTTGATATAGAGAATTTTTCCGGATGCATCCACAAAGAACATATCGAGTGAAATTTCCGTATCTTTCATCCACATCGTAATCTTCCGGGTTTCCCCGAAGTCAAAAAGCATCCCCTGCATTGGCGGCAGGGTGGGACGATGCATCAACCCTTTACTCCGCTCCGCGGGATCATCCGCGACTTCAACATCCAGGAGAATGCTCCGCTCCGCGGTTTTTAGGATGAGGCGTTCGGTCTCAGAGACTGTTTCAGCGTGAGGCGCCGATATCGCCGCATAAAACAGCAATAAAATCAATCCAGTCAGGATAAATATGAAACCATTACGCGAACTGGTGAGCGGTGTCATTCGACCGAAGAATTCCTTGTCTGCAAACATATTTTCTTTATAGTAGGGGCTCCTCGGGGGGAGCCAGTTTGGCTGAGAGGTTCCGATACGCGGAACGACCCCGAATACCTGATCAGGTTAATACCTGCGTAGGAACGAGAGGTCAATGGAACCGGAACGCCCAGACATTTTATCTATGCCGAAGCCGATGAACGTCGCATCAGGCGATCTGTCGCCTGTCGGTGTGACGCTGACCCTCGACCGTCTCGAATTTGATGGGCAGTTGATCCTCGGTGATCTTAAGCTGATACTGGAACCCGGCAAAATTACCTGTCTGCTGGGTCCCAGCGGGGTCGGCAAGAGCAGTATTCTCAAAGTTCTTGCCGGATTTATTCCGCTGCCCGGGCAAAGCCGTATAACGGTCAGCGACAATGACCCCCTGGCCGGGCGCCTGTCTTATATGGATCAGCAGGACCTGCTCCTGCCATGGGCAACCGTACAGGAAAACCTGCTGATCGGTGATCGGCTAAGGGGAAACCCGCCAAATATCGAACGCGCCCGCCACCTCCTTGATCATGTGGGGCTTGCGGATCGACAGGACGCCCTTCCTGCGACCCTTTCCGGCGGTATGCGCCAGCGCGTTGCTCTGGCCCGGACATTGATGGAGGGAGCGCCGATCGTGCTGATGGACGAACCATTTTCCGCGCTCGATGCCATTACAAAGTTACGGCTCCAAGATCTGGCGGCGGACATGCTGAACGGCAAGACGGTCCTGCTCATCACCCATGACCCGCTGGAGGCCTTGCGCATTGGCCATGTTATACATGTTCTCTCCAGTGTCCCGGCCACCCTATCCTCACCACTGGCTCCAGAAGGATCCATTCCACGCAATCCGACTGACGACACGCTCAAGCATCACTACTCCGAAATTATGGCGCAACTTGCGGCTTCCGGGCGGTTGTCATGAAAATTTTTCGTATGCTGATTACCATAGCCGGACTGCTTCTCCTTTGGGCTGCGATTGCCGCGCTTCTTGATCTGCCGAAATTCATACTCCCTTCGCCGCTGATCGTGATGGAGGCGCTTGTCCGTCATGCCGGGTTGATTGCGGAGAACGCAATCACCACGGCCACGGAAATTCTATTGGGCCTTATCCTTGGGGTTATGTTCGGGATGATATCTGCTCTCATGATTTCCGCCTATCAACCTGTAAAGCAATGGGTTTTTCCGCTGCTGATTGCAAGTCAGGCGATCCCTGTCTTCGCGATAGCACCGCTGCTCGTGCTGTGGCTGGGGTATGGTATTGCCCCGAAAGTGGTGATGAGCCTGCTCATCATATATTTTCCGGTAACCGTCGGATTTCTGGACGGCCTTAACCGGACGGACCCCGCATGGCTGAATCTTGCCACACTACTACAGAAGTCAGGCCATAAAGGCCGCCTTGGAGACCTTGTCCGCCTCTATCGCTATATCAAGATTCCGTACGCCCTTCCCTCACTCGCCTCCGGCATCCGGGTTGCGGCGGCAGTTGCCCCGATCGGTGCCGTGGTTGGTGAGTGGGTCGGCGCCTCTTCCGGTCTCGGTTACCTGATGCTCCATGCGAATGCCCGTGTCCAGACGGACCTGATGTTCGCCAGCCTGCTGGTCCTGACCCTCATGGCACTTCTTCTTTATTACCTGATCGATCATGGCCTCCGGCGCGCTTTGCCCTGGCTTTCAGATCAGGACGACACTGTCACCCAAAAATGGAGTTAGTAAATGAAAAGAATATTCCTCCCCCTGTTGATCGTTCTTGCGATCCAGAGCACCACGGCGAGCGCCGCGGAAAAACTGACCGTGCTGCTGGACTGGTTCGTCAATCCAGACCATGCCCCTCTGATCGTTGCCGATGAAAAGGGTATTTTTGAAAAGCATGGGCTTGATGTCGAGATGATCGCTCCTGCGGATCCAAATGACCCGCCAAAACTGGTTGCGGCCGGTAAGGCGGATCTGGCGATCTCCTATCAGCCCCAGCTTCATATGCAGGTGGCAGAAGGGCTGCCGCTCAAACGGATTGCAACCCTCGTGGCGACGCCACTGAACAGCCTCGTGGTTCTTGAAGATGGTCCGATAAAGTCACTCGCCGATCTCAAAGGGAAAAAAGTCGGCTATTCCATCGGCGGATTTGAAACGGCGCTCCTGAATGCCATGCTGGCCCCTCATGATATCTCACCGTCCGACCTCACCCTCATCAATGTGAACTTCTCGCTTTCCCCCAGCCTTTTGTCCGGACAGGTAGATGCCGTCATCGGCGCCTTTCGGAACTTCGAACTCAACCAGATGGATATCGAAGGATATCCCGGACGGGCTTTCTACCCTGAGGAAGAGGGTGTGCCAGCATACGATGAGCTTATCGTTGTCGCCAATTCAGCAAAGCTGGATGATCCAAGACTGATCCCGTTTGTCGAGGCACTGGAGGAAGCGACGCAGTATTTGATCAACCACCCGAAGGAAAGCTGGGAGCTGTTCATCAAGAATCATCAAGAGCTGGATGACGAGCTCAACCGGCGGGCATGGAGTGCAACCCTGCCCCGCTTCGCACTACGACCCGGCGCCCTGGATACAGGCCGGTATGATCGCTTCGCAAAGTTTATGAAAAAGCAGGGCCTGATCGAGACGATCAAGCCCGTGGCAGACTATGCCACCGCCCTGCAATAGGCTGTGAATTAAGAGAAATAACAGACATTTACGTCCGGAATATTAATTTATTCCGGACGCTGGATTTCTGCGACTTGCGGCCCCTTTGCACTATCGCCGATCCGCACAATCATCCTCTGGCCCGCCTGAACGGGCAAAGCCCCTTCTCGGCGTAGAGTTTCCATATGCACGAAGATATCCTGTGTGCCGTCTCCGCGCGTCAGGAAGCCATACCCCTTGACCGGATCGAACCATTTCACTTCAACCTCGACAAAGTCACCTTGCGGCTGCACCGCAGGATGGTTGGTGACATTGTTCTTTTCCGGCACCCGCGGCTCGAAAGGAACGGCCGTCGACGTGTCAATATCAAGAACCTTTATTGCCTGAAGCCCTTTCGAGCGACGCACGACAATACAGGTTACGCTTACACCTTCCGCCACATACTCATGACCGGCCTCGCGCAGACAAGAAAGATGGAGAAAAATATCGCCCGGCTCATTATTCGGCGTCAAAAAGCCAAAACCCTTGACCGTGTTGAACCATTTAACACGTCCTGTCATTTCAAAGGTTGTTTCCGGGGACTCGATCGATTTTGTCTCTTCCTGCTTACTCCGTAATTGTTCAATTTTGGCTGTCATATATTACTCCCGAACTTGGCGATCGTCCTGTATCGTCTCGCCAGACAGGGAGTTTAACACATTTTTAAGGAAACTTTCAATATTCGAATTGGTTGAATACTTGCCGCCTGTTTCCGGTAACATGGTATGACAAAAGCAGTATTTCGCGCCCCAAAAAATGATCGCGACACATTACCGCATGGATGTTACTTGCAGCAGGCAAAATCCCGTGGCATATACGGGGAAAGAGTCAGGGATCAGCCATAAATTTTGCTCCCTATAATTTTAACAGATGCCGACGACAGGGATTGCAGGACTTTGTTAAAAACCCTTAGTTTGTTTCTCGTGCTAATGGCGGTCTGGCTATTGCTGTCGGGAATCTACACTCCTCTAATCACCGGATTTGGCGTCGGCTCCTGCCTGTTGTCTGCCCTCATCGCTTATCGCATGGATGTCGTCGATCGTGAGGGACATCCACTCCATCTGGGACCCCGCATCATCACATATTGGGCATGGCTCTTTGTCGAGATATTCAAGGCGAATATCGATGTGGCAAAATGCGTTCTCTTTCCGCGAAAATATTTACGGCCCAGCATGTTCACAGTCACCGCCACTCAGAAATCCGATCTCGGCCGTGTCATTTATGCCAATTCTATCACGCTGACGCCGGGAACGGTGACGGTGGATCTTGATGGCGACCAGGTCATGGTCCATTCCATGACCGAGGTTTCAGCGGAAGGGATCAAAAGCGGCGACATGGACCGCCGGGTCACCAAAGTCATGGAGGAAGCATGACGATTTACGCCATTGCCGCGATCGCCATTCTTGTCAGTATTGCCCTTGCCCTCACCCGCGCAATCATCGGTCCGACCTCTTATGACCGTATTCTTTCCGTGAATGCCATCGGAACAAAAACAGTCTTGCTGATCGGCGTGATGGGTTTTTTGGGGGGACGGCCGGACTTTCTTGACCTTGCACTGGTATACGCCCTCGTCAATTTCATTGGTACGCTGGCTGTTCTGAAATATTTCAAGTTCGGCACCCTCCGTGGCACCCTCTCCAAACCGAGGGATAACGCATAATGGAACTGGTCCTCGATATAGCCACATGGATTCTGCTGCTGGCGGGGAGTGTATTGCTCCTGATCACCGGATATGGCCTGCTGCGTCTGCCAGACCTTTATACGCGTATTCATGCCGGAGGCATGGCCGACACGCTTGCCACATTCCTGATATTTATCGGTCTTGCCTTGCAAAGCGGCTTTACGCTTGTAACCGCCAAACTGCTGCTCGTCCTTGTCTTTGTCTTCTTCACCAGCCCAACATCGTCATACGCGCTTGCGCAAGCGAGTTTCGTTGCGGGCCTGAAGCCAAAACTGGACGGCTTCGGCCCAGCGAAAAAGACAGATGAAGACGCATAATCATTTACAGAAAGCCGAGAGGGAGACAAGACCATCGCTGCCTTTGTAGATATTTTCCTGATGCTGTTGCTGATTGCAGGAACAATGACAGTCCTGATGGTGCGCAACCTGTTTGTCGCGACCATGCTTCTCGGCATCGTCAGTTTTACGATGGCACTGATTTTCGTCAGTCTTGATGCGGTCGATGTTGCCTTTACCGAAGCGGCGGTCGGCGCCGGTATCAGTACCGTTCTCTACATCGGCACCCTTGCACTTGTCGGATCGCAGGAGAAGGAGCGTCCGAAACTCGCATTGGGTCCCCTCGTCATCTGTGTTCTGGTCGGCGCGGTCCTCTACTACGCGACATATGAAATGCCCGAGTTCGGCCATCCGGAGAATCCGGTCCAGACCCATGTGTCACCCCGGTATGTTCAGGAAAGCCCGACGGAGATCGGCATACCGAATATGGTGACCTCCGTTCTCGCAAGCTATCGCGGCTACGATACTTTTGGTGAGGTAACCGTGATTTTCACGGCCGGGATCGGCGTTCTTCTGATCCTGCGCCAGCGCCGCCGGAAACGCTCCGAGGCAGAAAAGGACGCAAAGGACACTCCGCTTGATGAAAATCGCAACGGTCAGGGAAGCAGCCTGAGCGGACTTGGAAGCGCCCATGATCTGGTGCCCCATGTCATCGCCAAATTATTGATCCCCTTCATCTTTGTTTTCGGGCTTTATGTCCAGTTTCATGGCGATTTTGGACCCGGCGGCGGCTTTCAGGCCGGGGTGATTTTCGCCGCCGGCATCATCCTGTACGCCCTTGTCTTCAGCCTTGATCTGGCACGGGCCGTTATCAGTGAAAAAGCCATTCTGTTCCTGATCTCTGCAGGCGTCGTGCTCTACGGGGGGGTCGGTATCGTCAGCATGATGCTGGGTGGCAATTTCCTGGATTACAATGTGCTTGCCTCCGATCCAATCGCGGGTCAGCATATCGGCATCCTGCTGGTGGAACTTGGCGTCGGCATTACGGTAACGGCAGCGATGCTGGCCATTTTCTATGCTTTCGTCGGTCGCGCGGACCTGATTGAGGAAGCCGCGCAGCGGGGAGAAAACTGATGTCCTTTGGTTTCTTCAACTATTGGGTTTTCATCATCCTGCTGATGATCGGCCTCTATACGGTGATGAGCCGGAGCAACCTCGTTAAGAAAATGATCGGCCTATCGCTGTTCCAGATTTCCGTTTTCCTTTTCTATATCAGCATGGGAAAGATATCCGGCGGCACCGCGCCCATTGTTATCAGCGGGTCTCTTGATACGGCGGAGGCCATTTATTCGAATCCGCTACCTCATGTCCTGATCCTGACCGCTATTGTGGTCGGCATTGCGACGACGGCTCTTGGCCTTTCTCTGGTGGTCCGGATCAAGGAATCATTTGGCACCATTGAAGAAGACGACATCCTCGAAATGGAGGATGGCGCCTGACATGATATCTCTGAGTTCCCAGTTTCCAATTCTGGTCGCCCTTGCGCCTTTGATGGCCGCCCCCTTCTGCGCCCTGTTTCGCGGCAACACGCTGCCCTGGGCCCTGACAACGATTATCAGTGCCTTCAGTTTCTATGTCAGCCTGTCACTACTGTTTTCCGTCGTCGCCTCCGGTCCCATCTCCTACGAGCTGGGCGGCTGGGCACCGCCATGGGGGATTGAGTATGTCGTCGACCCGCTGAGCGGCTTCATGCTCGTTCTGATCAGCGGGATCAGTACGGGGGTCCTGCTCTTTGCCCGGGACAGCATTACGAAGGAAGTGCCTGCGCATCAACTTGGCCTGTTCTTTGCTGCCTATCTGCTTTCCCTCACCGGCATGCTTGGTATCTGCATTACCGGCGATGCCTTCAATATTTTCGTTTTTCTGGAAATCATGTCGCTGTCCTCCTATGCGCTCATCGCCATGGGCGAACGGGCGGACCGCCGCGCCCTCACCGCGGCTTTCCAGTATCTGATAATCGGCACTGTCGGCGCGACATTCTACCTGATAGGTGTCGGCCTCATCTACATGATGACGGGAACGCTCAACATTGCGGATATCGCCTCACGCTTTCCCGAAATCGAAGGCACGCGGCCCATCCTCGCCGGGGTGGGCTTCATCATTGTCGGCATTTGTATCAAGCTGGCGCTGTTCCCGATGCATGTCTGGCTGCCCAACAGCTATACCTATGCGCCGACTATCATAACGGCCTTCTTTGCGGGAACGGCAACCAAGGTGTCGGTTTATCTTCTGATCCGCTTCATTTTCACCGTCTTCGGTCCCGAATACAGCTTTGCCGGACTGGGCCTGACGGACGTTCTGATGCCGCTCGCCATCCTCGGGTTCCTGTCAATGTCGGCCGTCGCGATCTTTCAGACGAACTTGAAGCGTCTCCTGGCCTATTCGAGTGTGGCCCAGCTTGGATATATGGTTCTTGGTATCGCCTTGGCGAGCGAGGCGGGCCTGACCGCATCGATCGTCCATATCTTCAATCATGCGGTGGTAAAGACGGGTCTGTTCCTGTCCGTCGGATGCATGTTCTATGTCGTCGGCTCGACCTACCTTAAGGATTTGCACGGGGTCGGCAGGCGCATGCCCTTGACGACCTTCGGCTTCGCCCTCGGCGGTCTGGGGTTGATCGGCGTCCCGCTTACCCCCGGCTTTATCAGCAAATGGTATCTGGTTGTTGCAGTCCTCGAAAAAGGCTCATACTTCGGCTATGCCCTTGTTGCTGCGCTGATGGTGTCAAGCCTGCTGGCTGTGATCTATATCTGGCGTGTGGTGGAGGTTGCCTATTTCCGCCCGCCACCCGAGGGAACGGAGACGCGGGAGGCGCCGCTCTCCCTGCTCATCCCGACATGGATTTTCATTCTCGGCAGTTTCTATTTCGGTATTGAAACCAGCTTCAACGTCGGCTTTGCCAAGACCATTGCGAGTTTCCTGATGGGGGGCGCATAAATCATGTTCACCCTGGAAACCCATGTCATTCTGGCCCTGATTATCCCGCTCCTCGGTGCGGTCGGGATTGCCATTGCCTCCGCCGCACCCAATATCCGCGAGACCGTCACACTGGTCACCTCGGTTCTGCTCTGCCTCAATGTTTTCAGTATCCTGCCGGGCGTGATGAACGGCATCGAACCTGTTGTGGTCCTTGTCCAGTTAATGCCGGAGATTGGCCTGACCCTCAAGGTCGAGCCGCTGGGGATGACCTTCGCCGCGGTCGCATCCTCCCTCTGGATCATCAATTCGATCTATTCGATCGGCTATATGCGCGGAAACAATGAGCCCCGGCAGACCGGCTTCTACGTCTGTTTCGCCATCGCCATTGCCGCAACGATGGGTGTAGCCTTCTCGGCCAACCTGCTGACCTTATTCGTTTTCTACGAAGTGCTGACGCTATCGACCTATCCGCTGGTCACACACAAGAAAAATGCGGAGGCATTGAAAGGCGGCCGGATCTATCTCGGCATCCTGATCGGCACCTCCATCGGGCTTTTTCTGCCGGCGATCATCTGGACCTGGACTCTCGCCGGTACCGTCGATTTCGTCAAAGGCGGCATTCTTGATGGCCATGCCAGCGCCGGGGTCACAGGCGTACTGCTGTTCCTCTTCATGTATGGTATCGGCAAGGCCGCCTTGATGCCGATCCACCGCTGGCTCCCGGCGGCTATGGTTGCCCCCACACCGGTGAGTGCCCTGCTGCATGCGGTTGCCGTTGTGAAAGCGGGCGTCTTTGCGGTTTTGAAAATCGTCATCTATATCTTCGGCATCGACTTCCTGAGTCAGACCGGCGCGTCTGAATGGCTCACCTGGGTCGCCGCCTATACCCTGATTGCGGCCTCGGTGGTTGCGCTCACCAAGGATAACCTGAAGGCCCGGCTCGCCTATTCCACCATCAGTCAGCTTGCCTATGTGGTGCTCGGCGCCTCCATGGCAACCTCGATGGCGGTCGCGGGGGGCGCACTTCAGATTGTGATGCACGCCTTTGGCAAGATCACCCTCTTCTTCTGCGCAGGCGCCATCTACACCGCCGTGCATAAGACCGAGATAAGTGACATGCGCGGGCTTGGCCGGCAAATGCCGCTGACCTTCATCGCCTTCCTGATCGGGGCACTTAGTATTATCGGCCTGCCGCCACTCGGCGGGAGCTGGAGCAAGTTTTATCTCATGCTTGGCGCCGCGGAAGCGGACGAGATATATCTGATGATCGTGCTGCTGGTCAGTTCACTGCTCAACATCGCCTATCTGTTGCCGATTGTTGCGCGGGGCTTCTTCTATCCGCCGCTCGGCCAAAGCGACGAGCCGAAACCCGTCGGATATGAAAAATCCGATTTCTCATGGCGGAACATTCAGGAAGCACCGCTCTTTTGCGTGCTGCCGCCCGTATTGACCGCCATCACCTGCGTGATACTTTTCTTCCTTGCGGATCCGATCATCAGGCTGATCGAACCGATTTTGACGCCATAGGGATAGCATATTATGTCACACCCGGATGACGAAAAAAAATACTGGCTGGAGGAACCGGCGAATATCAACAAGATATTTTACGCCGTGATCGGGCTCTGTGTGCTGGTCGCCCTGCCCAAGGTTCTGACGCTGCTCGATATTCTCCTGTTCAAGCAGGGCCGGTTTGAATTGGCTGATTTTTTCGTATTCTACACATTTTTTGGCGTGGTTGGTTATGTGATGATGATCTTGCTCGCCAAAAAGCTTCGTGGCTTTCTGATGCGGGATGAGGATTACTATGATTGAAGGCCTCAATCCCGGATTAATCCTGATTTTAGGCGCGCTGCTTGTCCCGCTCACCAGCGGCTTTATCCGCTCGCTTCTTATACTGGCCCTGCCTGTCCTCGCCCTTGTCCAGATTTATACGCTCGGCCTTGGCACATGGGGCCATTTTGAATTTCTGGGGCTGTCTCTCGAGATCACCCGCATCGATCCCCTCTCGCGGATTTTCGGCACGATCTTCTGTATCGCCGCCTTTATGGGGATGGTCTACGCCCTTCATGTTAAGGACACGATCCAGCATTTTGTCGCCCTGATCTATATCGGATCGGCCATCGGCGCCGTCTTTGCGGGCGATATGATCACCCTCTTCGTCTTCTGGGAACTGACGGCGATCTCCTCCGTTTTCCTGATCTGGGCAAGCCGGACAGAACGGGCCTATCGGGCAGGAATGCGTTACCTGATTATCCAGGTGACATCCGGTGTTATCCTGCTCGGCGGGATCATCGTCTATTATCAGGATACCGGTTCGATCGCCTTTGACTATATCGGCCTGACCGGCATTGCAGGCGGCCTGATCCTGATCGCATTCGGCATCAAGAGCGCCTTTCCGCTTCTTCACAACTGGGTACAGGACGCCTATCCCGAGGCGACCGTTACAGGCACGGTCATCCTCTCCGCCTTCACGACCAAGCTGGCCATCTATGCGCTTGCGCGGGCGTTTCCCGGAACCGACATCCTGATCCCGATCGGCGGCGCCATGATCATTCTGCCGATCGTCTATGTGGTGCTGGAGAATGACCTCCGGCGGGTCCTCGCCTATTCCCTTAACAGTCAGCTTGGCTATATGGTCATCGGCGTCGGCATCGGCTCGGAACTGGCCCTCAACGGTACAGCGGCACATGTCTTCGTCCATATCATGTACAAGAGCCTCCTCTTCATGTGCATGGGGGCCGTCCTGTTCCGGACCGGCACCGTCAAGGTGACCGAACTTGGCGGGCTTTATAAATCAATGCCGGTTACCACTATTTTCTGCCTTATCGGCGCCGTTTCAATTGCCGCCTTCCCGCTGACGGGCGGATTTGTCTCTAAAGCCATGATCCAGTCGGCGGCTCTGAACGGCGGGCTTTTCGTTCTCTGGCCGGTCATGCTGTTCGCCTGTGCAGGCATAATGGATCATTCAGGCCTTAAGGTGCCGTTCTTCACCTTCTTCTCCAAGGACCGGGGCATCCGGGTGCAGGAAGCGCCCGCGAATATGCTGATCGCCATGGGCATCGCCGCCTTTTTCTGTATCGGGATTGGCGTCTTTCCGGGTCTGCTGTTTGAGTTATTGCCTTATGCACCGACCTACAATCCCTATTCCTTCGGGCATATCGTCTCGGCATTGCAGCTACTGCTCTTCGCCATCCTTGCCTTCATGCTGCTGATACGCTTCAAGGTTTATCCGTCGGAGCTCAGATCAACAAACCTCGATTTCGACTGGTTCTACCGGGTTCCGCTGAAACGGCTGATACTGGCGATTGGTCGCCTGATACTGATCGTCTGGAACTGGTCACTCGGCATTGCCAATGACGTTCTTCGTTACTTCATCGGACTAGTGAGCGAAACACACAGCAGCGGAAAAGTCATGGCGCGCACAACGGCTTCAAGCACAGCGGTGGTGATTATCGTCGCATTGCTGGGCGTGCTGCTGGTTTTCCTCTATCAATTCCCGCAGTAGCCGTGATTTCGGAGGAAAGGATCAGTTCAGTATCGGGCGCTCCCCGCTGACAATCCGCTTCTTCGGCATCCATCTGGTGACCGAGCGACCATCTGCCGTAAACCGGACTTCCTGCGCGGAATTCGGCGCCGCATCGAGGTCGGAACGCCCGTTTTCATCATAGGGATGAGCCGGCTCAGTCGCCTTGTCCCCTCCGGCCAGTCTAGGGATACCCTTCCGATAGGCGGACGCCATATCCGCCAGCATTATTTCCGCATTCCGCCCCCGTGCGACAGCAGAGCGGATTGCCGTGTCCTGGGACAGGATCAGGTCCAGCTCGATCATACCCTTGTCCTTAAAGCTTTCATAAAATGACTGAAGAAACTTCTCCACCTCCGTACTCGGCGCAAGCGGCTCGCGGATCATGAAGTTGTTCTCAAGCGCCAGAAATATATCCGGCTCAATCGGTCCCGATACTGTCGACAGAAATGTGGAGGGCATCAGCTTGCGCTGCTTATGGGACGCGGCATAAATGGCTTGCGACAAATACAGCAACTTCATCATAAACGGCGTCTCAGACACCTGCCCGGAAGCCCATGTCCGGGTTTTCAACCAATGGATAATATCGAATGTGGAACGGGTGACAGGACGCATCAAGGTTTCTCATCATGTTATCATGACGCCCAAACTAAAGGCGAATGGTTAATCCGGACTTAATGCCGGGCCTCTATGTTGTTAAAAATACAACATAAAAAGACGATTCCCGGGAATCAGCGTCAATACTACCTTTAAGGGTTTATTCTGTTTGTAAAATCCCTCAAATTGCCGTAAGAATACCCTGACTTCGAACTGGAGTAGATTAACTTGCAAAGAGAGAACAATACATCGTCGCTGGCCGATCTCTCGAGTCCTGCCCTTGTTGAGCTTGTCCGATATTGGCAAAACCTCGATCCGGCGGCGACCATCCCGCATCGTCAATATTTCAATCCCGTCGATGTGCCCCACTGCCTTCGGCATATCGTGCTGATGGATGTGCATGAGACGAAACCGCAATATTACATCCGCCTGGCCGGGTCTGCCGTTAATCCGGTGTATCAGAAATCTATCACCGGCTGCTATCTGGAGGACATCGTGAGGGCGGAGGATTTAGCAGATGTGCTCTTCGACTACGATCACACAGTTGCCAACCAGGTGCCGGTATTCCGAGTCAACTCAAGTCGGCTCATCAATGGAAAAATGCGTACCTATGAGAGAGTGATCCTGCCTATGACCTCAAACGGGATTGCAGCAGACAAGTTGCTGGTTGGTATAAATTTTTTCGATGTTGCGGTGCATCTGGTCGACCGCCCCGTCTTCAAGATTTAGTCCTTAGAACATACTTGCCCTGCCCCTCTTTCTTGGAGTAGGCTAATCTGCAACGGGACGCTCCAACCACGGGAGACACATCATGCAGATGAACGGTGAGGAACTGATCAACGCGCCACGGGCAAAGGTCTGGGACGCGTTAAATGATCCGGAAATTCTGCGGCAATCCATTCCCGGATGTCAGACTGTTGAGAAAGTCAGCGATACGGAATTCACAGCAACCGTAAAGGTCAAGGTCGGTCCGGTTTCGGCCAACTTCAAAGGCAACGTCACCTTAAGTAATATTGACGCCCCCAACGGCTATACCATTACCGGTGAAGGCAAGGGTGGCGCCGCCGGTTTCGGCAAAGGCAGCGCGGATATTTCCCTTACGGATTCAGATGACGGGACCCTTCTTTCCTATAATGCGAATGCATCGGTAGGCGGAAAGATGGCTCAGATCGGCTCCCGCCTGATCGACGGTACGGCCAAAAAACTCGCCGGTGAGTTCTTCGCAAACTTCAATGAGCTGGTGAGCAGCGGAGAGAGTGCCGCGAGTGCTTCACCGGAAGATACGCCCATTGAGGCGGCAGCGGAATCTGCGGCGATTGAATCGGTGCCCGAATCATCGACCCCGAAACCTGACACTCCGCCCGCTGCCGAGAAAGCCCCCTCACCCGACTGGATGAGACCCGGAATACTGATCCCGCTCGGCATTCTCGCGGCAATCATTCTATTTTATCTGGCGGGCGGTTAGAGAGAATTCCTGTAAGTGCTTTACTGCTCCGGGCTTCGCGCTAGATCAAATGAAAGTCCGGTAGAAATAAAAAGAAGTGACTAAGAAGTCTAACAATTCGTCAGAAATATTACATGGCGTTTGACCAAGGGAGGAATATTATATGACATCGGTGACCATGACAGTAAACGGGAAGCAGGTGAGCGCGGACGTTGCGCCCAATACGCTCCTCGTTCATTTTATCCGCGACAACCTCCGCCTGACGGGCACCCATGTCGGCTGTGACACCAGCCAGTGTGGCGCCTGCACGGTACATGTGGATGGCGACAGCGTTAAATCCTGCACCATGCTGGCCGTTCAGGCTGACGGTGCAGATATCGCAACCATAGAAGGTCTGGCAAAAGGCGGGGAACTTCACCCGATGCAGGCCGCCTTCCGGGAACACCATGGCCTGCAGTGCGGTTTCTGCACGCCGGGCATGATCATGAGCGCGGTTGACCTCGTCAAACGCAACCCCAACCCCTCTGAAGAGACAATTCGCACCGAACTTGAAGGCAACATCTGCCGATGCACCGGTTATCATAACATTGTCAAATCAGTCAAAGCAGCTTCGGAGAATATGGGAGGGTGATCAATGTCTGTCGAAAATGGAATTGGCGCCTCAGTCAGGCGTAAAGAAGACCAGCGGTTTATCACGGGGAATGGTCATTACCTCGATGATATGAACAGGGCAGGCCAGGCATATGGATATTTCCTGCGCTCCCCGCATGCATTTGCAAAAATCAACAATATCGACCTGAGCGCGGCCAAATCGGCGCCGGGTGTCGTCGATATCTTTACCGGCGCGGATATGGTCGCCGACGGGATCGGCGGGCTGATCTGCGGCTGGGGAATTACCAGCAAGGACGGAACCCCCCATAAGGCACCGCCCCACAACAGTATGGCCGTCGATGCCGTGCGACATGTCGGGGATCAGGTGGCATTTGTCATTGCGGAAACCCTGCAACAGGCAAAGGACGCCGCGGAAATGATCGAGGTTGACTATGATGTCAGGACCCCGGTCACCAGTATCCGCAAGGCGCTTGCTTCCGGTGCGCCGCAAATTCATGAAGAAGCACCCGGAAACCTTTGTTATGACTGGGAACTTGGTGACAAGGCCGCTGTCGACTCCGCATTCTCAAATGCGGCGCATGTCTCGAAGATCGACCTTGTGAACAACCGCCTCTCACCCAACCCGATGGAACCACGTGCCGCCCTCGGCGAGTATGACGCCGGCAGCGGCGAGTTGACACTTCATACGACCAGCCAGAACCCGCATGTGGCCCGGCTGATCATGTCCGCATTCCTCGGGATTGCGCCGGAGAACAAGCTGCGGGTCGTTGCGCCGGATGTCGGCGGCGGTTTCGGCAGCAAGATCTTTGTTTATGCCGAAGAAACCACGACAATCTGGGCTGCAAAGAAAATCAATCGCCCAGTCAAATGGACGGCGGATCGCTCGGAAGCGTTCCTGACGGATGCCCATGGCCGCGATCACGTTACCCATGCGGAACTCGCCATGGACAATGACGGCAAGATCCTCGCCTTCAAGGTCTCGACCCAAGCAAATATGGGAGCTTATCTCTCGACTTTTGCATCTGCTGTCCCGACCTATCTCTATGGCACCCTGTTGAGCGGGCAATATAAAATTCCGAGCATATATGTCGAGGTGCAGGCCGGATTCACCAACACAACCCCCGTCGATGCCTATCGCGGGGCCGGTCGGCCGGAGGCTACCTATGTGGTCGAGCGTATGATGGATACGGCGGCGCGGGACCTTGGCATGGACCCGACGGAGTTCCGGCTGAAAAACTTCATTCAGCCCGATGCCTATCCCTATGAAACACCGGTCATCATGACATATGATTCCGGCGATTATCCGCTTTCCATGAACAATGCGAAAGAGATGATCGACTATGACGGCTTTGCGGCCCGCAAGGCGCAGTCGAAGGCCAACGGCAAGCTGAGAGGTATCGGCACCGCTGCCTATATCGAGGCCTGCGGCATTGCGCCATCAGCGGCGGTCGGCTCGCTCGGGGCCGGTGTCGGCCTCTGGGAATCCGCGGAAGTCCGCTTCAATCCGACCGGCAGCGTGACCGTCTTCACGGGCAGCCACAGCCATGGGCAGGGGCATGAGACGACCTTTGCCCAGATTATCGCAGACAAGCTTGGCGTTCCCATTGACAGTGTCGAGGTGGTCCATGGCGATACCAGCAAGGTCCCCTTCGGCATGGGAACTTACGGATCCCGGTCTCTGGCCGTTGGCGGTTCCGCCATTTCAAAGGCTATCGACAAAATTGTCGAAAAGTCGAAAAAGATCGCGGCCCATCTGATGGAAGCCTCGGTCGAGGATATCGAGCATGAGCATGGCGTCTTCTCGGTTGCCGGAACGGACAAGCAGATGACCATGGGCGAAATCGCTTTCGCAGCCTACGTCCCACATAACTATCCGGCTGATCTGGAACCGGGGATGGCGGAAAATGCGTTCTACGATCCGCTCAACTTCACCTTCCCGGCAGGCACCCATATTGCAGAGGTCGAGATCGACCCGACAACGGGAGAAGTCGAGATTGTCGACTGGGTTGCTTCCGATGACTTCGGCAACATCATCAACCCGATGATTGTGGATGGCCAGGTCCATGGCGGCGTCGCGCAAGGCGTGGGTCAGGCTCTTCTGGAAGGGGTGATCTATGACGATGAGAGCGGTCAGCTCCTCACCGGGTCCTATATGGATTACTGTATGCCCCGGGCGGATGACCTGCCGAGTTTCCGGGTCTCCACGACCAACACCCCCTGCCCCAGCAATCCGCTTGGCGTCAAGGGTTGCGGGGAAGCAGGAGCCATTGCGGCTCCCGCGGCGCTGATGAATGCCATCATCAATGCAATCGGCAAGGATATTGATATGCCGGCGACGTCTGAAAAAGTATGGCGCGCCATCAACAGCAATTAAGAAGGGATAAACCAAATGTATTCATTCGATTATGAGCGCCCTTCAGGGGTAAGTGAGGCCGCCGCCGCCATTGGCGAGGACGATCGTTTCGTTGCGGGCGGACAGACACTGATTCCTACCTTGAAACTCCGTCTTGCAGAAGCCGGCAAGCTGGTTGATCTTGGGGGTATCGCCGATCTGAAAGGCATCTCGGCCAACGGATCGGAAGTGAGCATTGGTGCCATGACCCGTCATGCCGATGTCGCCACCTCCGCCGAGGTCAAGTCGGCTATCCCCGCGCTTGCCCATCTCGCCAGCCATATCGGCGATGCACAGGTGCGCAACCGCGGCACGATCGGCGGATCGATCGCGAATAACGATCCGGCCGCGGATTATCCGGCCGCCCTCGTCGGTCTCGGGGCAACTGTTCATACGAACAAACGGAGCATCTCGGCGGAGGATTTCTTCGTCGATCTGTTTGAAACCGCGCTGGAGGACGGAGAAATCGTTACCAAGGTCTCTTTCCCCATACCGGAGAAAGCGGGCTATGCGAAATTCCCGAACCCGGCATCCCGTTTTGCACTCACGGGCGTCTTTGTCTCCAAATCGGCAAATGGTGTCCGCGTCGCCGTAACCGGCGCAGGGCCTTGCGTTTTCCGGCAAACGGCAATGGAGGCCGCGCTTGAGAGTAATTTCTCTGCTGATGCGGTTTCCGGCATCAAGACGGAGGCATCGGGGCTGAATGCGGACATTCATGCATCCGCCGAATATCGTGCAAACCTGATTTCGGTTATGGCGGCGCGCGCGGTCAAGGCCGCGTCATAACGCGTTATCTCAAGGCATAGCGCAAAGACAAGGGGAAGTTTTGGCTTCCCCTTTCCTGTTCTTTATCTTAACTGCTGATATCAGGGGCCGGATCGGCGGCACATTTATAATCAAAGACCCAGGGGAAAGCCCATAGAAATGCCAGATACGCACCCTCAATCCATCGACGCCGTACAGGAAATGCTGCAAGGGGCCGACTATGTCGCGGATAGAAGCCTTGCGACTGTACTGTTTCTGGCGCTTAAAATGAGGCGCCCTCTCTTTCTTGAAGGCGAAGCCGGGGTTGGCAAGACCGAGATTGCCAAGGTTCTTGCGGAGCAGCTTGGCCGCCCGTTGATCCGCCTGCAATGCTATGAAGGCCTGGACATCAGTTCCGCTGTCTATGAATGGGACTATGCCCGCCAGATGATTGAAATACGGTTGGCGGAGGCAACGGAAACTGCCGACAAGGACCGCCTCAGCAGTGATATATTCTCGGAAAAATTCCTTATCAAACGGCCTCTTCTCAAGGCGCTTGAGAGCAATGTAGGCGGTGCGCCGGTACTGCTGATTGACGAGCTGGATCGGACAGATGAACCGTTCGAAGCATTTCTTCTGGAAGTGCTGTCCGATTTTCAGGTCACCATCCCCGAGTTCGGCACGATCAGGGCAAAGGAACCGCCAATCGTTATTATCACGTCAAACCGGACGCGCGAGATACATGATGCCCTGAAGAGGCGCTGCCTCTATCACTGGGTGGATTATCCCGACGCCGAGCGGGAGAAGGAGATCATTGCCCGAAAGCTGCCCGATATCGACAAGCGGCTGTCCGAGCAGATTGTCCTGTTTATCCAGGCGCTGCGGCAGGACCCGAACTTGTTCAAACTGCCCGGCGTCGCCGAAACGCTCGACTGGTCCTCCGCACTGAAGGAGCTGGATATCATCTCGCTCGATCCCGATGTCATCAACGACACGCTTGGCGTCCTTCTGAAATACCAGGATGATATCGTCAAAATTCAGGGCAGCGAAGCGGCGGAGATCATTCGGAAAATTAATACGGAACTCGGTACAAAATGAGCGACCCGGGAGCACATGCGGGCGGGACTTTCACGGAGAATATCCTGCATTTTGCGCGGACATTGCGCCGTACCGGCCTGCCCGTCGGTCCCGGCCGGGTAATTGAGGCAATCCGCGCCGTAGAGGTTGCCGGTATACGCCGACGGGATGATTTTTACTGGACGCTGCATTCGGTGTTCGTCAACCGCCGCGATCAATGGGATATATTCGATCAGGCCTTCCATGTCTTCTGGCGCAATCCGGAAATCCTCAAGAAGATGATGGACATGATGCTGCCGACAACCTTTCTCGACAGCACAAAACGAGACGATCAACCCGAGCTCAACCGCCGCCTTTCCGATGCGCTCGCTCCCTCACCCGCACCAGACCCTGAAAAGGAAAGCGAGAGCGAGGAAATCGAAATCAACGCAACGCTCACTGCGTCAGACAACGAACTCCTCCAGTCCAAGGATTTCGAGAGCATGACGGCGGAGGAAATGGAAATGGCGAAAAAGGCCATGGCAACCATGCAGCTTCCCATCCTGAGCGTTAAGACGCGGCGGCATCGCGCCGATTTTCACAGTGGTGCGATAGATATGCGCCGCACTCTGCGGGCCAGCCTCAGAAGCGGCGGCGCCAGCATCCCCTTGCGCTTTAAATCCCGCGTCACCCGCCATCCGCCCCTGGTCATTCTCTGTGACATATCCGGATCCATGACCCAGTACAGCCGGATGCTGCTGCATTTCATGCATGCCCTCACAAATGACCGGGACAGGGTCCACACATTTGTATTTGGCACCCGCCTCACCAATATAACGAGATATATGAAGTATCGTGATGTCGATGCGGCGCTGGATGCGGTAAGCGAGAAGGTTGAAGACTGGTCCGGCGGCACGCGGATCGGCGCAACGATACGGGAATTTAACAAATTCTGGTCCCGACGGGTTCTCGGGCAAGGTGCTGTCGTACTGCTTATTTCTGACGGGCTGGACCGGGATGCGGGAGAAGGACTTGGTATCGAGATGGAGCGGTTACATAAATCCTGCCGCCAGTTAATCTGGCTTAATCCGCTGTTGCGCTATCAAGGATTTGAGCCCCGCTCCAAAGGAGTAAAGGCGATATTACCCCATATTGACCAGTTTCGTACGATCCATAACCTCAACAGCCTGAAAGATCTGGCCGATATTCTATCCGAACCCATGGGCGCCCAAATCGAGAGAAGGAGTTTTGCCGCATGACCGATGCCCTTTCCACTCTGCCCGCCGACGATATCCTCAGCCAGGCCCTCGCCTGGAAGAAAGACGGACACGATGTCGCCCTGGCCACTGTCATCAGCACCTGGGGCTCTGCCCCTCGTCCCGCCGGAAGTCAGCTTGCCATCGATGAAACCGGCCAGATGGTCGGCTCCGTCAGTGGTGGCTGCGTTGAAGGCGCTGTTATTCAGGAGGCCTTGGAGATTATCGGCAGCGGCATCCCGAAAACCCTTGAGTTTGGGGTCAGCAATGATGAAGCCTGGGAGGTCGGGCTTGCCTGCGGCGGAAAGATCAGTGTCTTCGTTGAGAAACTCGACTGAGGCGGCGTCATGAAAACGACTCTTCTGGAAGAACTGCAACAGGCGCGCCTGGCAAAGCGCCAGGTCGTACTCGCAACGAACTTAAACTCGGGAGAGCAAAGCCTCCTCTATCCTTTTGAGAATGAAGATAATTCAGAAATAGCGAAAGCAGCAAGAAATGCGCTTCGATATGACAAACCCGCTACCTTCGAAAGCGAAGACGGCCCGGTTTTCCTGAACATCTTCAATCCCCAGCTCAGGCTTTTTGTTGTGGGCGCGGTCCATATCGCCCAGATGCTTGTCCCGATGGCCGCATCAGCGGATTATGATGTTACCGTCATCGATCCGCGGCGGAGTTTCGGCTCCGACTTCCGTTTTCCGAATGTCACGCTTGATGACCGCTGGCCAGACGAGGCTTTTGCGGATCTCAGCATTGACCGCCGATCCGCCATTGTGACGCTTACCCATGACGCCAAGCTTGATGACCCGGCGCTGCAATGCGCACTGAAATCGGATGCATTTTACATCGGTGCACTGGGAAGCGGCCGTACCCATGCCAAGCGGCAGCAGCGCCTGCTCAGTGCGGGCTTTTCCGAATCACAGTTCGCCCGTATACATGGCCCCATCGGCCTTGATATTGGCGCAAAGTCCCCGGCGGAAATTGCCATTTCCATCATGGCGGAAATGACGGCCGTCCTCCGGCAGAAGGATGCCCGATGATTTTCGGCCGCATTCCTATCCGCGAGGCGAAAGGCATTATCCTTGCTCATGCGGTCGAGATAGCACCGGGAAAGCTTCTGAAGAAAGGGCATGTCCTTACCCAGACGGACATTAAATCCATTGAAAACAATGGAGTAGAGACAGTTATTGGGGCCCGGCTTGAAAACACCGACATGGCGGAAGATGACGCCGCCGCTGCGATGGCCGCCCCTTGCGCCGGAGAAAATGTCACCAACAAGCCGCCTTTCACCGGGCGCGCCAATCTTTTTGCCACCATGCGCGGTGTCGCAGTGGTAAATGAGCAGCTCGTGACCGACATCAATCATATTGACGAGGCGATCACGATTGCCACAGTCAAAAACCATGACATCGTAGACAATGGACAAATGCTCGCAACCGTCAAGATCATTCCCTTTGCAGCCCCGAAAGAAAAGGTAAAAGACGCAGCACAGCGGGCGATGCAGGCAACGGCACCCATTCTCTCGGTCCGCCCCTTTCGGAGAAGAAAAATCGGTGTCGTTTCAACCCTCTTGCCGAATACGAAAGACAGCGTTGTCCGAAAGTCCGAAGATATTCTTGAGGACCGCCTACGAGCATGTGAGAACGAAATTGATCTCCGCCGCCAGTGCGATCACCATGAAGAACCGTTGTCCGCGACTATCGCCGAGTTGAAAGCGGAAGGATGCGAGACCATTCTGATCTTTGGGGCCTCCGCCATCATGGACCGGAATGATGTTGTTCCGCTGGCACTAACACTCGCAGGCGGGACGATCGATCATTTTGGAATGCCGGTGGACCCCGGAAACCTGCTGTTGCTGGGGCATCTTGACGAGACATTGGTCATTGGTCTGCCGGGATGCACCCGTTCCCCCAAACTGAACGGTTTTGACTGGGTACTGGAGCGGCTCCTGGCTGATATCCCCGTCACCGCCTCCGATATCATGGATATGGGAGCGGGTGGCCTGCTGAAAGAAATTCCGAGTCGGCCGCAACCGAGAAACCAAAAGATGCAAGCGAGCCGGAAAAACGGAAAGTCAGTTGCGATCCTCATTCTCGCGGCTGGACAATCGAGACGTATGGGGGCCGAAAACAAGCTGTTCGCGGAAATCGGCGGAAAGCCGATGCTCCGCCACACTGCCGAGCAGGCCCTGCAATCAAAGGCAGACGGCGTTTATGGTGTCATAGGGCATGACCATAAGCGGGTTGCGGCCCTTTTCGATGACATGGGAGTCAAAAGCTTCCACAATCCGGATTATGAGGAAGGTTTGAGCAGCAGCCTGAAAACCGGCTTTCACGCCCTTGCCGATCAGTATGATGGCCTGCTTATCTGTCTTGGCGACATGCCTCTGGTAAAATCAAATCTTTTCAATGCGTTAATAGACGCTTTTGATGTAGAGGAGGGCCGCGCGATCATCGTTCCGACGTATCAAGGGAAACGGGGAAATCCGGTTCTAATCGCCAGCAACTTCAAGAGCGACATTCTGACCATAACCGGCGATATTGGCGCAAAATCCCTGATAGTGGAGAATGAGCCACTGGTATTCAATGTCGAAGCCGGGAAGGACAGCATCTTCACGGATATTGATACGCCGGACGCCCTCGCCGCCCTTCAACAGAAATGAGTGAATTGCGTGATTGACGAACTGTATCAGAAAAACCTGCTGCGGCTTGCGGCAAATGCCGTGGGCGATGGCACCCTTGAAAATCCCGATGCGACGGAGACCCTGGACAATCCGACCTGCGGCGACCGGATCACCATGCAAGTCAAGCTGAAGGACGGCAGGATAACTGATCTGAACCATCAAAATCGGTCCTGCGTCCTATGTCAGGCCGCCGCGTCGCTCATCGGCGAAAATGCCATTGGCAGAGAAGTATCGGAGATTTCCATGACGCGGGATAACCTGCAGTCCATATTGCAAGGGGAAACGGTTCAGGTTACACCGGATTGGAAAAAACTGGAGTTTTTTAATGTCGTCTCGGCCCATAAAAGCCGACATAACTGTATATTACTGCCTTTCGATGCGTTGATTAAAGCATTGGAAACGGCGAAAACGAAAGCCTGACATGCGTCGCAAGAACCCAAAAATGAAAAATATCCCGAACCTTCCCTCCCCCTGTACCGGCATTTGCAGCATGGATATGCAAAATCTATATTGCAGGGGATGCTTTCGCACCCGAAATGAGATTGGCGGCTGGGCCCTGATGAGCAATGAAGAGAAGATGGACGTCCTCAAAGAGCTTCGCCTGCGCCGCAGGGAATCCCGCAATACAGAGAGTTTGCCTTAATTTTGCCCCTTTCCAACCGCTTAATGTAGGCGTCGTCTGATATAAGCGTGAGTCTATCCTTGAGTAATGGGGGCGCAAATGTATCTAAAAACCTTGAGCGTACTGACGGTAACCTTTCTGTCTTTGCTATTCCTCATAATGGCGACCTTTATGCCTGCCTCAACGACAATCGTTGCCTCGAAGTCCGATGATCCTGACCTGAAATGCCTGGCGCAGGCCGTTTACTTCGAAGCGCGCGGCGAGCCTTTCAGTGGGCAGATTGCCGTCGCCCAGGTCGTGCATAACCGGGTGCAATTGAAGAGGAAGTCATACTGCGCCATCGTATTCGAGGGCAGTTCGCGGCGCAACGCCTGCCAGTTCTCCTTCGCCTGTGATGGCAAATCGGATACGGCAATGGATAAGTCGTCGTGGCAACGCGCCCTGATGGTTGCCGGTCTTGTGAAAGACGGAAACCTCCGGGATCTTTCCGGCGATGCGACTTTCTACCATGCAACTTATGTCTCACCTGGGTGGTCGAAGAGCCTTAAACAGACAACCAGCATCGGTAATCACATCTTCTACCGGAAAATGTAACCGGCATTACCAGATAGTGATGATATGAAGAAAAGCGGCAAATGAGCCGCTTTTTTTATGCCTGCTAAAATTTTCCACGATTTATTTATTTCGTGACGTCAGTCACATGCCAATCCGGAAGAAAAGGCTATATTGGAATTGCAATTATATCGGATTGATATATTTTCTTCCGAAATATAGAACGGCCTCCGGGATTGCGACCGATACGCGTCCTGAACATCTGACGGAATAAACGGCTTTATGGATATTCGAACCCTATGCCTCGGCGTTCTCACCATGGGAGATGCCTCGGGATATGAAATCAAGAAGACATTCGAGGAACGGCTGGGACTGATGTTCCACGCAAGCTATGGCTCCATCTATCCGGCGCTGAACAAGCTGACGGAGGAAGGACTCGTGTCTTGCCGGGCTTTTGCACAGGAAAAACGGCCCGACAAGAAGATTTACTCAATAACGTCATCCGGCCGTTATACGTTCCTGGATGAAATCATGAAAAAGCCCGCGGCGGATCGCTTTCGCTCGGAATTTCTGGTCACTTTGATGTTCGCCCATCTGTTGCCGGTCTCCACAATTGCCGAGCTTATAGATGAGAGGATTCTGGAAAGTCAGCGCAAGATCGACTCAATGAGCAGTGATTGTGCCGATCTCCCGACAGACCGGGAACAGTTCCTGTGCGGTTACGGCCGCGCCGTATATCAGGCGGAAATTGATTACCTGCAGGAAAACCGCCACCTGCTGGAAGCCGACGCCCTTATGGGGACCCGTGCCGCTGAATAATGTGACCCTGGACATGCTCGATAACAAAGAGGTATCACTGTGAACCGCTCAATCATCATTGCTATTGTCATCGCCGTTGGCGTGACGGCCTGGATTGCGTCCGGACAGATCAACACCGGCGGCGATGAGGCGAACGGTGCGGGAGACGCCTCCGCTGCAACGCAGGAGAATGCCGCCGCAAGCGACAACGAAAATGCGGAAAACCCCCATAAGATCATGGGCGTCCGCTACCTCAACTTCACAGCGCAGCCGCGGCAGCGCGAAATCATTGTCCATGGTCGGACTGAGGCGAACCGGGTCGTCGAGCTTAAAGCAGAGATTTCAGGCAGGGTCAACAAGGTCCATGTCTATGATGGCGACCGGGTTAAGGCTGGCGATCGTATTGTCAGTTTTGATGTAAAAGACAACGAGGCGCGCCTGCAGGAGGCTCAGGCTCTCGTCCGGCAGCGGGAAATTGAATATAACGCTTCCCAAAAGCTGAACAAGAAGGGGTTTAGTGCTGACACCACGCTGGCAAGCGCCAAGGCCCTTCTTGATAGCGCCAGGGCGCAGGTGACGGCGATGAAAATCCGCCTGAACGATCTCGTAATTAATGCGCCCTTCGACGGATATATCGAAGAGAGAAACGCCGAAGTCGGTGATTTCGTCAAGGACGGCAATCCCATAGCCACCATTGTAGAGAGCGATCCGCTGCTGATCACGGGGCAGATTTCCGAGCTTCAGGTCGGCAATATCTCCGTTGGCGGGGAAGGCTCCGCGAAACTGGTAACAGGCGAGACCGTGACCGGTAAAATCAAGTTTATCGGCAGCATGGCGGACCCTGAAACGCGGACATTCCGAGTTGAGCTTGAAGTGCCGAATGAAGGGTACAAGCTGCGCAGTGGCGTGACGGCGGAAATCACCTTCAAAACAAATTCAGTCGAGGCGCATTTCCTCTCCCCCGGATATCTTACCCTGAATGACTCCGGTGTTCTCGGACTCCGGGCCGTAGGTGACGACGATATTGTCAAGTTTTATCCGGTCAAAATACTCGCCGATACGCCGGACGGGATCTGGGTGCAGGGACTGCCGGAGACGGTTCGTTTGATCGTTGTCGGGCAGGATTTCGTCCGCGATGGAGATAAAGTCCAACCTGACCTCTATGTCGCCGAGGCGTCCCAATGAACGCGATTATTGATGCGGCAATCGGCAGGGCCCGGACTGTCATCTCCGCCCTGCTGCTGATCCTTGTCGCCGGGGCCTATGCCTATATCGATATCGCGAAGGAATCGGACCCGGACATCAACATCCCGATCATCTATGTCTCCATGACCCATGAAGGCATTTCCCCGGAAGACGGAGAGCGGCTGCTGATCCGTCCGATGGAGCTGGAACTCCGCTCCATCGAAGGCGTGAAGGAAATGACGGCCATTGCCTCAGAGGGGCATGCGTCCGTCACGCTTGAGTTTGATGCCGGTTTCGATGCGGATAAAGCGCTGCAGGATGTCCGCGAAAAGGTCGATCTCGCGAAGACGGAGCTACCGCAGGAAACGGACGAGCCCACCGTCAACGAGGTGAATTTTGCCCTGTTCCCGGTCATTGTCGTGACCTTGTCGGGCGATGTCCCCTTGCGTACCCTGATCAAGCTGACAAAGGACCTTGAGGATCGGGTTGAGGGCCTCCCGGGTGTTCTGGAAGCCGATATTGGCGGTGACCGCGAGGAAGTGCTGGAAGTCATTATCGATCCCGTCAAGCTGGAAAGCTACAAGATCTCGAACGCGGAACTCGCGAATGCGGTTGTCTCCAACAACAAGCTTATTGCTGCGGGTTCCATGGATACCGGCAAGGGGCGCTTCTCCATCAAGGTACCCGGGCTCTACAAAACCGCCGATGATGTTCTCGACATTCCGGTGAAGGTCAATAACGATGGCGTTGTCACCCTCAGGGATGTGACGGACATACGCCGCACCTTCAAAGATGCCGACAGCTACGCCCGCCTCAACGGCCGGCAGGCGGTCGCACTGGAGATCAAAAAGCGGGTCGGAGAGAATATCATCGAAACGATCGAGGATGTAAAACGCGCGGTCGCCGAGGAGCAGAAATACTGGCCTGAAAATGTGGTCGTCACCTATACGCAGGACCGCTCCGGCGATATCCGGACGATGCTATCTGATCTTCAGAATAACATTATAAGCGCGATCATCCTGGTGATGATCGTCGTGATCAGCGCGCTCGGCGTGCGGACAGCGGGCCTTGTCGGACTGTCCATTCCGGGCTCCTTCCTGATCGGCATTCTTTACATGTATATCATCGGGCTGACCATTAACATCGTTGTCCTGTTCGGCTTGATCCTCGCGGTCGGAATGCTGGTGGATGGCGCCATCGTGGTGACCGAATTTGCCGACCGGAAGATGGCGGAAGGTATTAACAAAAAGGAAGCCTATAGCCTCGCGGCCAAGCGCATGGCCTGGCCGATCATCGCCTCGACCGCAACCACCCTCGCGGTGTTCATGCCGCTGATGTTCTGGCCGGGCGTTGTCGGGGAGTTTATGAAATACCTCCCCCTCACCCTGATCACAACGCTGACCGGCTCCCTTCTGATGGCGCTGATTTTTGTGCCCACCCTGGGATCGGTCTTTGGCCGTCCCGGCTCGACAAACTCAGGGACGCTTGCCGCGCTCGCGGCGGCGGAGACCGGCGATATCCGGTCCATCGGTGGCCTGACCGGCCGTTATGTCAGGTTTCTCTCCGTCTGCCTGCGCCATCCGGTGAAGATTGTTCTGCTGGGCGTCCTCACCTTGGTTGGCGTTCAGGCCTATTACGCAACCCATGGCAATGGCGTCGAATTTTTCCCGAAGGTCGAGCCGGAAATGGCGCTTGTCTATATTCATGCGCGCGGCAATATGTCGACTGACGAGAAAGACATACTGGTCAGACAGGTTGAAAAGGAAGTCCTGAAGCTTGATGATTTCGAGGCGCTTTACACCCGTACGGGCAGCCCGGCGCGAGGTCAGCAGGATATATCGGAAGATGTGATCGGCACTATCCAGATGGAATTCAAGGACTGGCAGGAGCGTCGCTCTGCAGACGCGGTTTTCGAGGATATCCGCGAACGAACCAGTCATCTTACCGGCATTATGGTGGAAACGCGCAAGCCTGATAACGGGCCGCCAACGGGTAAACATGTTCAGATACAGCTGTCGTCCCGCAACCCCGATCTGTTACCGATCGAGGTGCAGAAAATCCGCAATCATCTCGAAGACAATGTGGCGGACCTGATCGATATCGAGGACAGCCGTCCCATTCCCGGCATTGAATGGCAGGTTACGGTGGATCGGGCTCAGGCTGGCCGGTTTGGCGCCGACATCCAGACGGTTGGCAAAACCATTCAGCTTGTCACCAACGGGATCAAGGCAGATGAATATCGTCCCAATGACGCGGACGATGAAATCGATATCCGGCTCAGGTTCCCCGATAACAAGAGAACCATGGACCAGCTCGACAATCTGCGGGTCATGACCGAAAGCGGCATGGTGCCAATCTCCAATTTCGTCAAGCGTGAGGCACGCCAGAAGGTCGGTAACATCAACCGCGCCGACGGAGAGCGGATCATGACCGTCAAGGCGAACGTCGTCGCCGGTGTTCTGGTGGATGAAAAGGTTCGGGAGATTCAGACGTGGCTGGAAAATGAGGCCAATATCAACCCGGAAGTCTCCTATGTCTTCAAGGGCGAGGATGAGGAACAGAAAAAGGCGCAGGAGTTTCTCGGAAAAGCCTTCGCCGTTGCCCTCTTCATCATGGCGATCATTCTGGTGACACAGTTCAACAGCTTCTATCACGCCTTCCTGATCCTGACGGCCGTGATCATGTCCACCATTGGTGTATTCGTTGGCCTTATCATTACCGGGCAACCTTTCGGCATTGTCATGACCGGGGTCGGTGTGATCGCGCTGGCGGGGATTGTGGTGAACAATAATATCGTGCTGATTGACACCTACACGCATCTGCAGCGTCAGGGTATGGATGCGATGGAGGCGGTGCTTCGAACCGGCGCCCAGCGTCTACGGCCTGTTCTGCTGACTACCATCACGACGATCTTCGGGCTGTTGCCGATGACCTTGCAGGTCAATATCGACTTTATCAGCCGCGGCGTCGTGGTCGGCGCCCCCTCCTCCCAATGGTGGGTGCAGCTGTCAACAGCCGTGGCCTTTGGACTTACCTTCGCTACGCTGCTAACGCTCGTGATGACACCGGCACTTCTGTTGCTGGGGGCAAATGTTAGCGGAGCGCTGGAACGGCGCCGCATTCGGAGAGCCGAGAAAAAAAACAGCGCGGCGCAGCCCGAACCGGCGGAATAGCGTCAGCCAGATTGAAGCGGGGACGCTGAACCTTATTCAGCTGTCTCCGTCTTCCTTGTCTTTTTTCCCATTGCTGTCATCAATTGCTTCTTCAGGAACGTCTTCTGTATTGGATGCTTTGCGTGCCTCCTGCTCCTGCAGGCGCCGATGGCTTAGGATGGAAAAGGGAATGGTTGTCATATAGATAATGGCGATCAGCGATAACAGCTGCCAGGGATAGCTCGCCAGTACAGCCGCCAGTCCACCGACAAGCAGTAGGATCAGCATGATAAAGCGCCGGGCGATACGGATCCGCTTTATCGAGAAGGTCGGAATACGGCTCGCCATCATGAAGGCCATGAACAGCATCCAGGCGGCATTCAGAATGGGTGAGCGAAAGAAATCATCACCGGTATAAAAGCTGATGACCATAAAGAGCAGAGAGATAGAAGCTCCCGCCGGTGCCGCGATACCTGTAAAATACCGGCTGGCCCAGGCGGGCTGCTTTTCCTCCAGCATCGAGTTAAACCGCGCGAGCCGGAGGCCGCAGGAAACCGTGAAGATCAGCGCAATAATCCAGCCAACCCCCCCCAGCCCGCTTTCTAGCGTCCAGAGAAACAGAACCAGTCCGGGGGCCACGCCGAAACTGACGAAATCCGAGAGGGAATCAAGCTCGGCGCCGAACTTGGAGGCGCTGTTCAGCAGCCGCGCCATCCGTCCGTCCAGACCATCCAGGACACCCGCTGCCAGAATGGCGATCACCGCCAGTTCCCATTTTTCATCAAGAGCAAAGCGCACGGACGTCAATCCCGCGCAAAGCGCCAGCATTGTCAGGATGTTTGGGATCAGGGAATTGAGCGGCATGACCCGCAGGCGTCGGCGATGCTGTATAGGCATTTAGCGGACCTCCACGGCCATCGGCGCCTCATTTTTCGCATTGAGATCGGCAATGATCGTTTCCCCGCCAACCATCGACTGTCCCAGGCCGACCATGGGTTCTACCCCTTCCGGCAGATATATGTCTGTCCGGCTGCCAAAACGGATCAGGCCAAAACGCTCACCTGTCCGCACCTCCTGATTATCCGTGAGGTAACAGACGATACGCCGCGCAACCAGCCCGGCAATCTGGACAAAGACAATGTCGTTTCCCTTGTCATCTCGCAGGTGAACCGCGTGACGTTCATTCTCTTCCGACGCCTTGTCGAGCGCCGCATTGAGGAATTTGCCAGGACGATAGACCTGCCGGATGATGGTCCCGCCCAACGGCACCCGGTTGACATGAACATTGAAGACATTGAGAAAAATGCTGATACGCAGACGGGCGTCTGGCCCCATGCCGAGTTCCTCCGGCGGAACTGCCCGTTCAATCATCTGGACGACGCCATCGGCAGGGCTGACAATCAGGCCCTCCCTCGTCGGAACATTACGGTCGGGATCACGGAAGAAATACACGCACCACAGCGTCAGGATGACCCCGATCCAGCCCAAAAGCGGCCAGGTGAACAAAAACAGCGCGAGGGTGACGGCCGCAAAGATGGCGATAAATCGATGCCCTTCCTTGTTTATCGGCACCAATACTGACTTCAACGTATCCATAATAGTTTCCCTTCGACACGCGGACTGCTACTGAACCTAGGTCATAACGCATGTCTCCGTCAAAAAGAACAAAAAGATGAGTGCGTTACCAACAGCTGAATTCTAACGCCTATTCCCTGATCTGCTCAAGTTTCTCCTGATAGTTCGCTGCTTCCTGCTGTCGCGCCCACATGGTCGCATATTTTCCGCCTTGTGCCAAAAGGTCGTGATGGCGCCCCCGCTCCTCTATCCGGCCGTTTTCAAGCACGATAATCTCATCCGCTTCGACAACGGTGGACAGACGATGGGCGATGATCAGGGTTGTACGGTCCTTCGATACTTCGGCAAGACTCGCCTGTATTTCCTTTTCTGTATGGGAATCAAGTGCCGACGTCGCCTCGTCAAAGAGCAATATTCTCGGTTGCTTCAATATCGCCCTTGCAATGGCAACCCGCTGTTTCTCACCGCCGGAAAGCTTCAATCCGCGTTCACCCACCATCGCATTATATCCATCCGGCAGTTTCTCGATAAAACCGTCAATACTTGCAAGCCGCGCCGCGGTTTCAATTTCCGCCTCGCCAGCACCCGGCCGTCCATAGCCGATATTATACCGAATCGTGTCATTGAAGAGAACCGTATCTTGCGGCACGATTCCAATGGCCGCCCGAAGGGAATCCTGCGTCACTTCGTCAATTGCCTGCCCGTCAATGGTAACCTTGCCCCGATCAACATCATAAAAGCGGAAAAGGATGCGTGAAATCGTTGATTTCCCGGCGCCTGACGGCCCGACAATTGCGGTGGTCTTGCCGGATGGAACCTTGAAGGACACGCCATGTAGAATCTGACGATCTCCTTCATAGCCGAAATCGACATCATGAAACTCAATTTCACCACCCCCGGAAACGAGTGGTACGGCATTTGGTGCATCGTCAATTTCGCGCGAGACAGTCAGCAATTCAAACATCTTTTCCATGTCGACCAGACTTTGCTTAATCTCCCGATATACAAAGCCTAAGAAATTGAGTGGCTGCATCAAAAGCATCAGGAAACCGTGAATTGCCACAAAATCTCCCACTGTGTACTCGCCGTCAACTACCCCCTTCGCCGAGAGAATCAATACGGCGACCAGTCCGATGCTAATAATCAGGCCCTGCCCGATATTAAGATAGGCAAGCGTCGTGTTGCTCTTAACGGCTGCTGTCTCGTAAGAGGCAAGCGCTCTGTCAAAACGGCGGGCTTCATGTTCTTCATTGCCAAAATATTTTACCGTCTCAAAATTGAGCAGGCTGTCGATGGCCTTGGTATTGGCTTCGCTGTCCTTCTCGTTCATCATTCGGCGGAATTTGAGCCGCCATTCGGTCACTGCCAAGGTAAAGTAGATATAGCCACACAGGGTCACCAGGGTAATCACCGACATCAGCCAGCCATATTCAACCAGCAATATCCCGCATACAAAGATGATTTTCAGGATCGTCGGCACAATGTTGAACAGCATGAAGCGCAGCAGGAAATCTATCCCCTTCGTCCCCCGCTCAATCACCCGGCTTAAGCCGCCGGTTTGCCGGTCAAGATGGAACCGCAAAGAGAGCCGATGCAGATGCCGAAATGTATTGAGCGCTACCTGACGGATGGCATGCTGCCCGACTTTGGCGAACACCGCATCACGCAGCTCGGAAAAGGATTGCGTTAAAACGCGGGCAACGCCGAACGCAATAATCAGTCCGATCGGCATGACGACAATCGGGTTCACATCACCGGTCAGGTCATCAACGATGAATTTCATGAGATAGGGTGTATAAACCGACGCCACCTCGGCCATGACCAGAAGGCTGAAGGCCACAACCACACGAATTTTCAGATCGCGCCGCCCTTCAACCCATAAGTAGTCCATCAGAGACCGCAAGGTTTCAAAGTGACCGCGTCTCTCCTGATGGGAATGAGTATCGAATTTCTGGCTGCTCATAATCTATCCGCTGTGGCTGCTGGTTCCGCTAACATAGCGTAATCACCAACGATAAAAGACGGGAAATCGGTTTTGGTAGAAAAATTGTGACCGCGGCCACATTTCGGGGGAGGAACTGAGCTCTATTGCTTGTCCGGCAAGTTGAAAATCTGCCCCGGAAATATCAGGTCGGGATCGCGAATCTGGTCCTGATTGGCCTGATAGATCACTGTATATTCCATCCCCTCGCCATAGACACGCCGCGCGATCCGCCACAGGCTGTTCCCCGGCTGCACAATCGCGCTCAGACCACCACTTGCCTGCGCAAGGACAACGTCACTGGCCGGCGCCTTCTGAAATGGGAGTTCAACACGCGAAATAACCGTCCCGCCCGTATCCAGTTGGTCAATACGAAGCGTGTGGTTGCCTGCCGGAATGGATTGATCCGGCACAAGCGACCAGTTACCGTCCGCATCGATAATAGCGGTGCCGACTGGCTTGTTATCTACATAAATTATAACACTGTTTCCCGGCTGTCCCCGCCCGGACAGTTCCAACGTGCCCTTGTCGTCATAATTCACCGAACCGAGGGAGAGTTCCTTAGCAGCGGAAACATCGCCTTTCGCCTCGGGAACCTGCAGCAATTTGACAGTTTGACCATTGCCAGCCACCTCAACATCCTCTTTTGGGACCATCATCGCGATGGCGGGCGCGCGCTCTTCAAGGGGAACCGCGCAATCCGGCACATTCATGACGACAAGGGTACCGGATTCGAGCTGTTGTCCGTCCGGATTCTGTGCGCTGAGATTAACCGTCTGAGAGCCGGAAGGAAGCGGCTTGCTGGAGGTAAAGACCCACTCGCCGGAGGCGGAGGCCGTCGCGGCTCCTACTTTCTCACTACCAATGAATATCTCCACTGCAGCCTCCGGGACTGCACGGCCCGCCGCAACAAGGTCACAATTGCGGTCTATACGGATAACATCGAAGCTGGGCCGTAGAAGCGCCATCTGCTGACCTTCCGTCCTGGAGGTATCGTCTAGCTCCTTGTCGATAACCTTAGGGGAAACAGACGCCTGCTCCGTATTTTTCTCGGTGGAGGTTTCAGCCGCGCTATTTTCCGTCGCCGCCTCCGCGCTGTCCGTGCCGGCCGTCGATGAAGGAACTGGCTCAACCGGGCCTTGCGGCGTCGATCCGGAGAACATGTCACTGCGGTAGAGAAACAGACCCGCCACCAAAAGTAGCAGTATTGCCAGGATACCAAATACGCGCACCAGTGCCTCACTCAATTAACCATATGTGACGCTATTATGAACGTCCGAGGCTGTTCACGCAATCTTTAGTAAAATTCATGGAAGTTCAGGGGCCGGAACTCGTCACCTTATTTTCTATCGGCGGAATGCTTTTCAGATATGCGGCAATTGCAGCCCGATCCTCTTCCGTCAATTTGGACAGGCTATGATCGATTGCCTCGGCCATTGATCCCTGGACATTATCGAAATCGGGCATCATGCCGTCACTCATGAAACTGACAATATCCCCTTCTGACCAATCGCCGATCCCGGTGGCGTCATCGGGTGTAATATTGGGAACCAGTTCCCCCTCCGCACCATTTGCCGCACCGGCCAGATAAAGGCTGTTATCCGATCCGCCGAGAAAATTGCGCGGCGTATGACATTCCCCGCAATGGGTCAGAGCTTCCACCAGATATCCCCCGCGTGTCACCTGTTCAGACGCCCGGGCAGGGGGCACATAAGGCCCCTCATCAAAGAAAAGAAGCCGCCATCCCCATTGCAGCCAGCGCCAGGAGAACGGCGGAGACACATCATGGGACCTGTTCTCCTGCACAACAGGAGGTAAAGACATCAGATGCGCCTTGATCGCCAGAGCATCCTCGTCCGTCATCTTGGTATAGCTGGTATAGGGAAAGGCAGGAAAATAGGGATGACCCGATGGTCCTATCCCCTCTTTCAAGGCTTTCAGGAATTCTTCATCCGTCCAGCCGCCGATGCCGGTTTCCGGATCGCCTGTAATATTCGGTGTATAGAAAATCCCGAACGGGGTTTCCAGAGGCCGCCCACCGGCGAATGGCTTGCCGTCGTTCTTGACATCGGTATGGCAGCCATAACACCCTCCGGCCGCCGTAAGATAGGCACCCTTGTCGCTTTCTTCCTGGGCCCGGCTCTCCTGAACCCCAACAGTCAGCAGGAGAGCCGTGGCACCAAATAGGGAAAAAGCGACCCCTTTGATCGAGAACCGCTTTTGTCCAATTCGAAACAACATTCCAAAAACCTGCTAATGTTTATTCCTTCGGCTTGCGGAACTGTTTATGACAACCGCCGCATGTGCCGCCGGTTTCCTTCAATGCAGCTCCGATCATTTCGACATCACCGGATTGAACTGCGGTTACCAGCTGTGCGCTGGCCGCCTGGATTTCCTTTATGTCCTGCTGGAAATCCGCTGTGTATTGGGCATCCCATATTTCGGGCTTGGCACGTGAGGCTTCGACACCGGAACCTTCTGGGAAGAGGTTAGCCATATTCGCCGCGATCTCGGCGATTTCTTTTGCATTGTCGTTCAGGGATTCGGAGTAGTTGGCCTCTCCCTTCACAACCTTCGAGATCGCACCCATATTTCCGCCAAGCTTCTTCATTTCAGCAATCCGGAAGTCTGCTTCCTTATTGCCTGTGGATTCGGAATGCGCGCTGGCAATGCCAAGGAACATGGCACCTCCGGCCAGGACGGCAATCGCGGTTTTGGTGAGCATTACTTTCATCTTTCAACTCCCTTGCAGTTTAAACCTCTAAACAAAATCACAGCATCCGTCCGGCACTCCGAAACGACGCAGTTACTCCGGTACTGTCACAACCATTTCCTCGCCGCCATATCCATGTAGCTTGTCATGCGCCCGGACACGCACTTTTTTGACATTCATTGGAAGGGACAGAGTCATGGAACGGGTGAAGGGTTGTTCTTCCACATGCGGATGCATGAGCACCCGGTTGCCAAGGCTATTTCCGTCCAAATCGAGAACCTCCCATCGGTCCGCATAATGTTCCCATCCTTCGTCGGCATGACGGACGGTCACGCTGAACCGGAAAACATCGGCATCGACCTTCACTACCTTGACGTCGATCACATCCGCCTCTCCCGCGAAAACAGAGCTTGACGCAAAGATCAGGACACAGCAAAAAATGACGGCAAATATATTTCTCATATCCCGTTTTTTACCAATATAGTCTGACCTATGACCAAAATATCTTCCCTTTGCGTTTACTGTGGTTCGCGGATGCCCTCGGACCCTTCTCATATTGACGCGGCAAAAGCCCTCGGACAAGCCCTCGCCGAAAATGGCATCCGGCTTGTCTATGGCGGCGGTCATGTCGGTCTGATGGGTGTCATCGCCGATGCCACGCTGGCCGCCAATGGACAGGTTATCGGGATTATCCCTCGTCATCTACATGATATTGAAGTAGGTCACGAGAAATTGACAGAGTTGCATGTCGTCGACAGCATGCATGTACGCAAGGAAAAGATGTTTCAGATATCCGACGCCTTTGCCGTATTGCCGGGCGGTCTGGGCACGCTGGACGAAACATTTGAAATGATCACGTGGCGTCAGCTTCGCCTGCATGACAAGCCGATCCTGCTGGTCAATCACAAGAAGTACTGGCAACCGCTGCTCGATCTCATGGAGCATATGATCGATGCGGGATTCGTCGAAGCAGAGGCACGCGGGTTTTTTACCGTGGTCGAAAGGCTCGAGGAGATCATCCCTGCCCTTATGAAAGAGCCGGAAGCGGAATTTAAGGCCGATATCTCAAAATTCTAGCGATAAAAGCCTGTTTTTTTGACGGAGAAGCTTGCACAGTTCGCCGTCGGTGATATTTTGCAGCCGCAGAATAAACAACCCACAGTCTAAGAAGGACGTCGATATGGCCAAAATTCAAGTCAAAAATCCGGTCGTGGAGCTGGATGGCGACGAAATGACCCGGATCATCTGGGATTTCATCAAGAGCAAACTCATCCTCCCCTATTTGGATATCGATCTTAAATATTACGACCTCGGGATGGAAGCGCGCGACGAAACCGATGACCAGATTACGGTCGATGCGGCAAATGCTATTATCAAATACGGTGTCGGCGTCAAATGCGCCACAATCACGCCGGATGAACAGCGGGTCGAAGAATTTGACCTCAAGAAGATGTACCGCTCTCCGAACGGAACGATCCGCAACATTCTGGGCGGCACCGTCTTCCGCGAGCCCATCATCTGTTCGAACGTTCCGCGGCTGGTGCCGGGCTGGACCGATCCGATCGTGATCGGCCGTCACGCCTTCGGCGACCAGTACCGCGCAACGGACATGGTTGTGAAGGGTCCCGGAAAGCTGACCATGAAGTTCGAGCCTGCCGATGGCGGTGAAGCCCAGGAATTCGAAGTCTTCGACTTCCCCTCCGGCGGCGTTGCCATGAGCATGTATAATCTCGATGATTCCATTCGCGGATTTGCCCGCGCCTGCATGAACTACGGCCTCAACCGGAACTGGCCGGTTTATCTCTCCACCAAGAACACCATCCTGAAAGCCTATGACGGACGCTTCAAGGACCTCTTCGAGGAAGTCTTCCAGAATGAGTTCAAGGCGGAATTTGACAAGCGCGGCCTGACCTATGAACATCGCTTGATCGACGATATGGTCGCTTGCGCCATGAAATGGTCCGGCAAATATGTCTGGGCCTGTAAAAACTATGATGGTGATGTCCAGTCGGATACGGTGGCTCAGGGTTTCGGATCTCTCGGGTTGATGACCTCCGTCCTGATGACGCCGGATGGCAAGACCGTCGAAGCCGAAGCGGCCCACGGCACGGTGACCCGCCATTACCGAATGCATCAACGGGGTGAGGAAACCTCCACCAATCCGATTGCCTCCATCTTTGCCTGGACACGCGGCCTGTTGCATCGCGCCAAGCTGGATGGTAATGACGATCTGAAGAAATTCGCCGAATCCCTTGAAAAGGTTTGTATTTCCACCGTTGAAGGGGGCGAGATGACAAAGGATCTTGCACTGCTGGTGGGCCCGGATCAGCCGTGGCTGACCACGAACCAGTTCCTCGACGCACTGGATTCAAACCTGCAAAAAGAAATGGCCTGATTAACCTCAAGTTATTCCAAAGAAAAAGCCGGCCTTTCAGGGCCGGCTTTTTTTACATGAGTCAAAATCCCGTGTCAGTCATCCGCCATCAACTCATCGTGACTGGCATCGCTTTCCGGATTACCCTGCAGCGCCTCCGAGAGGACACCGGCATTTGCCAGAATTTTCTGCTCAATCGCCTTCGCCACATCCGGGTTTTCCTTCAGGAAGGCTTTTGCCTGTTCCCGCCCCTGGCCGATGCGCTGACTGTCATAAGAGTACCAAGAGCCGGATTTTTCGACAATCTCCGCCTTGACGCCAAGATCGAGGATTTCCCCGGTCTTTGAAATCCCCTCGCCATACATAATGTCAAACTCGATCACCTTGAACGGCGGAGCCACCTTGTTTTTCACGACCTTGACGCGGGTCTGGTTTCCGACAACCTCATCCTTCGCCTTGATCTGACCGATCCGGCGAATATCAAGACGGACCGATGCATAGAATTTCAAGGCATTTCCGCCGGTCGTCGTCTCCGGGCTACCGAACATCACGCCGATCTTCATGCGGATCTGGTTAATGAAAATCACCATGCAGTTTGAGCGCGAGATGGAACCGGTCAGCTTGCGCAACGCCTGGCTCATCAATCGCGCCTGCAGGCCGACATGGGTATCCCCCATTTCGCCTTCCAACTCCGCCTGGGGAACCAGCGCCGCCACACTGTCGACCACCAGTACGTCAACCGCGCCGGAGCGCACCAGCGTATCAGTAATCTCAAGCGACTGCTCCCCTGTATCCGGCTGGGAAATCAGTAGCTCGTCCACATCCACGCCGAGCTTGCGCGCATACACCGGGTCCAGCGCATGCTCCACATCGATAAAGGCGCAGGTTCCGCCCTGCTTCTGCGCTTCGGCCACCACATGCAGCGCCAGAGTGGTTTTGCCGGAACTTTCCGGCCCATAAATCTCGACCACACGCCCCTTGGGGAGCCCGCCAATGCCGAGCCCGATATCAAGCCCTAGCGATCCGGTCGGTATCGCCGCCACATCCAGGGTCTCCTGCTGGCCAAGCCGCATAACCGATCCCTTGCCAAAGGCCCGATCGATCTGACTTAAGGCCGCTTCCAACGCTTTTTTCTTGTCCATGCCACCTGCTTCAACGAGCTTCAGAGCTGAATTTACCATCGATCTCCCCTTATTCCATAGGTCCGTAGCGTATGCAACTGCCGTAAATGTACATGTTTTGTTCTCATTTGCAAGAACTTTATACAACATTGAAAAATATACTAAATCATAGATAGTTTCTGATTTGTTCTAATCCAGATCATGAATGTCCCCTCCCCCTGATCCGGATTCTTTTATTTTTCATATGAGTATAGATTCGGATGGAGCTATTTTTCCATGAAATGGGGTTAAGCTATTGATATATATGAGGGCTGAAGGGCCCTCAATACGAAATTCATATATTTCAAAGGGTTATAGCTGTTCTACAAGGAAAGTTAGACTAGCGTTATCTCGGTATTTTAATGGACCTGCATGGCAAGGTCACAGCCCAATTGTGTATTGCGTGCGCGGTCGCGGTGGAAATAGCGGTTGGTATTATGAAATCAGACTAGACAGCCTTTCTAACGATATGAAGGAAGAGATAGCTGAAAGAATTGAGCGACATATCCGCTCCCTGTGTGCCGGATTACCGTCGGGCATCAATCCACCGCCCCCTTGCAAAGGCCCCAATATTACGGGCAATGTTTGAAAAGAATTTGCAAATTCCTGAATCCATAATCTGAAACTACCCCTGATCATGATCGCTGAGAGATCCAGATTCGGAATTAGACGAAGATCGTCGGCGGATCGTAACTTCCGTCATCTTGTTTTACAGCCTCAATGCAAAAGAGATCCGTACCCTTATTGGCAGCGGTAGGTCCAAAAGAGAGACTGTCATTATGGCCAAAATCCGAAAAATAAGCTCGCAAAAGTTGTGATTTCATATTTTAAACCTTGCTCACTTGCCATGTTGATAGGATAAAATAAGCTTGGGTCAATCGCGCCCGACTGAGGACCTTGTAAAATAAGAGATTTCAAATCGTTACCAACGGTAGAGCCCGTTTCCGCCCATAAGTTACCAGCATTTATTGGGAAACTTTCAGTCGCCGCAAGACGCCTTTAAATGGCCCTGCGAGCTTTGAGGTGAAATTATCAGAAGTGGAGCATATTTTGCACACGTTGAAGACTGCTTTTAAAAACTAGCTTTGCGTGTCGTCTTTGAACTGAGCCATTCCCATCCTCCCACTTACCGGGAATCTGTGCTATTTGAGGACCCCGGCATCAAGCGGGGGATCATAGGTTCTCAGAATGTATCCCAGAATGCTGTAGAATCCAACAGTTGCAATCAGGTCGAAAACTCCCTGATGCCCAAGGGCAACGCTTAGTTCGCGCTCCAACTCTTCTGACAGACGATAGTCATCAAACAGAGCATCGACCCCACGGGCGATCAGTCCGTCCTCTCCTTCCGTCGGCGTCCCGCGCAAGGCTTCAATCCGCTCATCGCTTATACCGAGCAGGCGGGATCGATGCACATGATGCGTCCATTCGTAAGAAGAGCCAAGGCGATAGGCAGCACGTAGGATCACGATTTCGCTACGCTCCCACCCAAGTGCACTGTCCTTGACAATATGCTGACGAAGCGGCATCCATGCACGCAAAAGAGCTGGATGGTGCGCCATGGTGCGGTACACATTGAGCTGTCCCGCGAAACCGTCTTTCAGGTCAGCGAGTTCGGGCGGCCAGTCGGCATCTGCAATTGGAGGACAAGGAGAGGTCATATAATACCTTTTTTGTTTATTTTGCGTCTCTGTACATTCTACTCTATTTTTCATTGCGTTGGTATAAACATGCGACACACGATCTGCCCAGATACCCGCGAAACAGCGATACGCGTCAATGAGTGATAAATCCAGCTTCACCCTAAAGATATCTTCACAACTATAATCAAGCGCTCCGACATTTTCTCATATTACCGCCGTTCCTGCAGAGGGGTGGAAGGCCAGAGCGCCCGCTTCCGTCGGCGTTGCCAGACCGCTATGGCAGTGGCCATACTTCTTTCAGCGACTGCCATTTTTCCTTCGATGTTGCTTGGACATCGACTTATGGTGCCAGTTTCGGATTGACGATACAGTGGCCAACAATTGTGATGGCATAAACGACAAGGGCAATAGATGGAGGAATAAAGGCACCGAACGTCCCGGCGGCGATCGTACTTGTCGGCAGCGCTTTATCATATCCAAATTTAAGCATTTCCGGAATGGCCAAGCGGCCCTTCGCCGCAGTTGTTGCAAGGCTGGAGCCCGACGCAGCGGCAAATCCCGCCGATGAAAAGTTTGACACCACGGCCAATCCGCCGGGAAGTCTGCTCAACTGCAGTCACGTCGCATAGCGGTCCTGTTAAACCGGCAAGATAGGCAATAGCGCCCATAAACAGGAACATCGGAACCGCGGACAAAGATCGTGATGCTGCAAAATCAAAGGGAAGCGAGCCCCTTGACCTTGGGGTCGCCCTCGTCCCACCCGCTGTTCTAGCCTGTGCGCCAGAAAAAAGCCTAGGAATATGATACCCCTTGATATCATTTCCTAGGCAAGTCAAGCAGTCGAGCAACCGGGAGAGTATGCCTCGACCGCGGGCAATCAAGAAGCGTGTAATTTCCTCGGCCTGCCCTCTCCCTCTTCCCTCGTATCATCGGATGACACGGCATGGGCATATTGGGCCGCCGCGGACTGAATAAACTGCCAAGCAACCCGGCCGGATCTTCCGCCGCGGGTTACGGACCATTCCAACGCATGATGCTTCAACTCATCCTCGTCAATCCCGAGGTTGAAATGCTGCGCATAGGTACGGACGATATCGAGATATGTCGCCTGGTCATGTTTGTGAAAACCGATCCACAATCCAAACCGGTCCGACAGCGAGATTTTCTCCTCATTGACCTCACCAGCATGTACGGCAGCCGCCTGCTCGTTTTCGATCATGTCGCGGGAAAGCAGATGCCGCCGGTTCGACGTCGCATAGAAAAGGACATTCTCCGGTCGCCCCCGCAATCCGCCATCAAGAACAGCTTTAAGGGATTTGTAGCTGTTATCATTCGCGTCAAAGGAAAGATCGTCACAATAAATGACAAAACGCCGGTCACTCGTTTCAAGTATCTCGAGAAGGTCAGCAAGGGAATGCACATCCTCCCGATATATCTCAATTAAAGCAAGAGCGCCGTGCTTCTGGCGGTTAATTTCCGCATGGACGGCTTTCACCAAGGAGCTTTTGCCGGTTCCCCGGGCTCCCCAGATCAGAACATTGTTGGCAAGATAGCCATCAGAGAAATATTTCGTGTTCTCCCAAAGCACCTCCTTTTGTCGCTCTATTCCCTGAAGCAGGGATATGTCGATGTGGCTCGTCTTGTGAACCGCCTTCAACTCCCTTTTGTCGGCAGACCAGATAAAAGCATCCGCAGCCGCAAGATCAATGGCAGGCGCCACAGGAGGCATATGCGCCTCCAGCGCTATCGCGATCCTGTGCAGCAATTTCAAATGCTCCCGTTCCATCGGAATTGTCCTCACGTTTCTTCGAGCGGTCAAATTATGACGTGCGGTAAATTATATATTTAAAAAACTTAATTGTATACAAAAATATTATATAAATATATATAAGAAAGCCAGCGGAACGAGTGCCTGGCCTGCCCTTTCAGCAGATGTCTGGGCGGAAAGGCGAAAATGACAGGACCACTTGAAGGTGTTCGTATATTCGATCTGACAAGAATTCTTGCCGGGCCGAGCTGCACTCAGATACTTGCGGATCTCGGCGCAGAGGTAATTAAAATCGAGAGACCAGGGATCGGTGACGATACCCGTCGATTCGCCCCTCCGTTCATCCGGGATGCGGATAATAATGATACGACGGAAAGCGCCTATTACTTGGCTGTGAATCGCAACAAACAATCCATTACCCTGGACCTTACGCAAAAGGCAGGTCAGGATATTGCGCGGAAACTTATCGCCAAATCAGATGTCCTCGTGGAGAACTTCAAGACGGGTGGCCTTTCAAAATATGGCTTGGGCTATGACGATCTGAAGGATGACTTTCCCCATCTTGTGTATTGCTCCATTACCGGATTTGGCCATACGGGGCCGTATGCAACGCGCCCGGGATATGATCTCCTTCTACAGGGGATGAGTGGGCTGATGAGCTGTACCGGCGACCCCAAGGGTGAGCCTATGAAATCGGCCGTTCCCGTCGCGGATCTAATGGCCGGAATGTATGCGGCGGTGGGCATCAATGCGGCCCTCCGTCACAAGGAAATCACCAATGAAGGGCAGCATATCGATATCGGGATGCTAGACGTCATGGTCGCCTTTTCCTCGGTCATGGGCATGAACTATCTTGCTACCGGCAAATTGCCTGAGCGGATGGGCAACGCGCATCCGAATATTGTCCCCTATCAGGCATTCGAGACAGCGGATGGCAATATCATCCTCGCGGTTGGTAATGACGGGCAGTATCAGCGGTTTTGCAATTTCGCCAGCATTCCAGAGCTGGGCACTGATCCGCGATATGCGAAAAACAGCGGTCGGCTTGCCCACCGCGACGAGCTAGTGATGAAGATCAGGGCTGTGATCAAGGAAAAACCCTCCAACTATTGGCTGGAAGGGTTGCAAAAAGAAGGCGTCAGTTGCGGTCCTATCAACAATCTTCAGCAGGTGTTCGAGGATCCGCAGGTCATCGCTCGCGGGTTAAAAGCCGAAGTGGAGCACCCGCTGACGAAGGGGCGGCCAGTGAGTCTGTTAAGGAGCCCGCTGCGCCTGTCAAAAACACCGGTTAAGGAGCCGATAGCCCCTCCCGTTATCGGGAGTCACACGGATAGCGTTCTGACAGACTTGCTCGGTTTTGGTCGGGACGAAATTGATAATTTGCGCGAGGCCGATGTGATCTAGCGCTTCTTGCCTGCCAGGAGATGGAGCGAACCTCTGCATAAGAGGAAACCGCCGACGCTCCGGCAGAGGATGTTTTTATGCATGCTTTTGAAAATCAATATATACATAGAATATGGCCATTATAATATGAAAGCATCGCATCAAGCCGGATTTCTATGATTGGGTTGGAAAAGTGCCACGTAGTTCAAATGTAAAAGTAAAGGATGTTCTGGAACAGGAAATAATTTCAGGTGCGTTAAAACCCGGAGCGCGACTTGAAGAAGTTGCCCTGACCGAGCGTTTCGGCGTTTCTCGAACGCCCGTACGTGAAGCTCTCCTTCAGCTGTCCTCAACAGGCCTCGTCGAACTTCGGCCGCGGCGCGGCGCCATCGTTGCCACCCTCAGCCTCAAGGAACTGATTGAAATGTTCGAAGTTATGGCGGAGCTTGAAGGGCTTTGCTGTCAACTCGCGGCCACCCGCGCGGGAGCGGAAGATCGGGTTCGTTTACGCGAAATACATCAATCCTGTGAGCCGCTGGTTCGCAACCGGGATTTCGATTCTTACTATGACGCCAATGTTTTGTTCCATGAGACAATTTACGCGGCGGCCGGGAATGAGTATCTGGCGAAGATGACAATGGATCTTCGCACCCGCCTCGCCCCTTATCGCAGGCTTCAGCTTTCTCGGGGAAACCGCATAGAGGAATCCTATGCAGAGCACGGCCAGATACTGGTAGCCATCGAGGCTGCTGACCCGGCCAAAGCCGAAGAACGAATGATGGGCCATGTGAACAGTCAAAGCGGCACTGTCAGTAACTTTATGGCCTCCCTTCCCGTAGAGCTTCTGAAGGCCTGACGGCCTCGTCACCTGCGTCTTGCCTGCACGAGCCATTTTCGGTTGTGGGCGCCGGGAACATTGATTTTCAGCTTAAATCCCTCACTCAAGCTACTCTGATCCCTAGTTTAAAAAGACTGCGGCGAAAATGTGTTTGAAAAGGTGTCGATACAAGTCATGTGTCGGCGCCCCTCATATACTTCCCTCTGAGATATGTATCGCCGCTACTAATTGTCATTCTAGCGGATTGAATGAAGCCGGCATCCTATGCTTGATGCTTCCTCATGTTGATACGGGATAAATATAAATATCATTTTATTTAATAGTAAAAAATCAAATAAAAATATTTATATTTAAATTATATAAATAATATTAAAGTATAAATTAATTAATAAATTAATTTTGAATCATATTAACTTAAACTATATTTATAAGTTCTATAGTATATAAATTTTTATTCTTCTAGGAAATTTAATTATGATGAAAAATATTGGAGAAAAGCCGCATTTGCGGAACCGCTTCAAGAGTTTCAAGGCAAGAAAAATCGCTTTCGCGGCTGTCGGGATTCTAACCTTCCCGTCCATTACATTTGCGGCAACCGCGATAGACCCACAACATATTCAAGACAGCACTCAGGCAATAGCTCCGGGTAATGGGCTGGTTAAAAAAAGTCAGCAGCAACTATTAGTTGAACCACAGCTTAAAACCGGATCCCTCCAACCATCTGAGGCGGCAGTCTCCGGACGTGCGGATCTGTCTATGAATGCAGGATTTACCGTTGATCCTTTTACAGGTTCAGCTCGTCTCAATTTGCCGATTAAAGCTTCAAAAGGACCGGGTAGCTTTCTTCCAAGCTTTGCTCTTTCCTATAATGGAAGCAAGGCAGCAGAAGGAATATCTGCGTGGTCTGTTGCGGGAGCAGAAACCATCGGCAACTGCTTCGCACGCGAGGGCCTTTGCCTCGGAGATACTCCTCTGCTCCCGGTGAAGGGAAGTAAAACAGGAAGTCTTTACCGCCTCGCAGGCGATCCGCTTTCTCTGCTCCGCCAGACGGAAAGCGGTTATGCTCTGACACAATCATCCGGCGAGAAATATGAATTTGTCGCGGCCTCGAAAAAAGCCAGCATTTGGCGCCTGCAAAAAAAGACCGATCCTTACGGCAACTTCGTGGACTACGGGTATCTTGGCGATAGCAACTGGCCCTCTGTAATTTCCTATGGTCAGAAAAATGCCAGCCCCAGTCAGTTACAGACAATTGAATTTACATACAGCACTCAAAAGCCGACTAAACTACTGACAATTTCAAGCAAAGCTGGCAATGACACTGTCCGGAACTATCAACTTTCATACGACAAGTTCGGCAATCCAATTACTTATTCGGAATGCGCCCCGGATGAAGCAACGAAGGTGTCGTGCAATACCCTTTACCAATTCGACTGGATTACCTTTAACTCCTCAACTCCCGTTCTTCACACGGCGACGAATGCCTTGGGTGGCGTTATAGATATCTCCTATACCGACAACAAATCCGGAGCAGCTGTTTCATCCTTTAACAGTAAATCCGGCAAGGTTATCGCTGAGGAAATCCAATATATTTACGGGACAGAAATTCTCGGGAAGAACGGCAAACGGATCGGTTATCAGCAGGTTGCCGCCTATAACCCCGCAAAAGATGCAGTGACTGCCGTAATTTATGGAACGGGAGACCTGATGGGGCACGTGCTCTCTGTTGTGAACGGCCATCTTGGAAACAAGGCGTTTTCGTTAGAGGCTATCAAACCTGCAACCCAGATAAAAAACGACTTCAAAAAGATAACGACAAGCGTTGGAGATATTTTCGTTCTTAGCAAAAAAACACAATTCGCTCAGACAATCGATAATGATTTCGAAGTTCTGGCAGAAACAAGCTTTGATTATGACTCACTTGGACGTTTATCAAAAATTGCAGATAAAGATACGGAAACAGTTTTTACCTTTCAAAAATCAGACATCTATCCAAGCCTTGTCGCGTCAGAGAAAACCATCAATCTGACTGATAAGAGTACTATTAGTGAATCCGTATGGAGCTATACCTTCAAGGATAGCTATCTGGCGAAAATCGATATTACGGAAACAGAAGCTGACGATCCAAGCAGTACAGCCAAGGGAAGTTTCACATTTGACGCTTTTGGCAACGTTGTTTCTTCCGTCATTGGCGGCCGGACAACGAATGTTACGTACGACAACGTCTTTATGGCCTTCCCGACAGAGATTGTCCGGACAAGCGAGGACGGCACCAAGGATTGGTCAAAGGTAGCATATGATACAGCCTCAGGTGAAATTACCCGCCTCGAAAATAACCTGGGTAATATCATCAACGTTACACTGGATAAGTTCGGAATACCGACAAAAACGACGATGACTACCGAGTTGCCGAAAGACAAGGACAGCCCGGGAGTTCTCGTCCAAACGTCAGAACGCAATGAAAGCCAAACGGAAGACGGGCAGGTTCTTTTAACGGACAACCGCTCAATACGCCTTGGCAATCAGAAGGATGCTCATAGCTCTCTCACGCAAAAAACCTACCTCGACGGACTCGGTCGTATAACGAAATTGGAAGCGACAACACAGTCAGCAGACAGCAAGGCGACTACCACCTCGACGGTAACCAAACAGTATCTCAAAGGGTCCGTGATCTCAAAAATGACATTGCCGGATGGCAGTTGGTCGGAACGGGAGACTGACTATCTCAACAGGTTGCTTCGCGAAAAAGATCAAATTCGTGGGGAGGTCAAATACGAGTATGACACCTTCAATCAGGTCTCTGCGGTTATTCGCAACGGGCAAAAGCTCTCCTTTAAATACGATGATCAGGGGCGGCTTGTCGAACGTGCTCTGCCGGATGGAAAAAAATACACCTATCAATATGACGAATTATTTCTAGACCGGCCGACTCAGGTGACGCTTCCTGACGGCGAAGTCATCAAATACGAATACTATACGGATGGAAGCCGCAAATCGAAGGCTGTTGTTCTAAAAGGAGCTGACAACAAATCATATGAGTTCAAGACAAGTTTCACCTATAAAAACGATCAGCTTAGTTCAATCACCTATCCGGATGGATCAAAAATTGCCTATAACTACGATGGTCCGATTTTAGAAGATATACGCTGGACCACCAAACCACCCGCAAACTGGGATGATATTGAAAAGCCACTTGCCAAGTATCAGGGCACGTCGGACAACGATAACAACCTTATTCTTACACGCACACTCCATAACGGCGTTACCGAGCGTCGGCAGTGGGACACATACGCCCGCCTCAGCCATGTAACTGTCTCAAACAAAAAGGGGGGAACGCTTCTCGACCTCGATTACAGCCATGACGAGAAAACCGGCATGATTGAAAAGGTCCAGAGGACACAGGGCGAGCAGCTCCTTACCAAGGAGTTTACCTATAACACCCAAGGCTATTTGAACGATATCCATCGCAGTCTTGACGGCAAGAATGAAAAGTCCAGCTTTGGCTACAATGACGCGGGCAGCCTTATCAAAGATGAAAATGGTCTGCGCAACTACAATCTCGAGGATGGGTCAGCCTATAGGCTGGCGTCGCGATCAGACGGCCTGACCATCAAATATGATGCCAACGGCAATGTGATCGAGAAAAAAAGGGGACAGAATGTATCCAGCTTTACGTTTGATGCGCTGAACCTCCTGCAACAGGCCAACGTAACAAGTAACGGCAAAAATTACGTTTCCTCAATGTCTTATGATGAAACGGGACAACGGCTCATCAAGAAGGTCAAAACTGATGATGGCGAAACAACTACTGCCTATGTTGACCGTCTTTATGAAGTAACCTGGCGCGCAGATGGAACGGTTCAGCAAACCAAATATGTTCCTGATCCGCTCGCCATTATTGCCGCCTATACGGAAACTTTATCCGCCAAGGATTTGCTTGAATTCATTCCGGCAGTAACGCAGTCATTGGGAAATCCGGGCGATAAAAATATCGTTCCCGGCGAGCCGTCTTTACTTCAGAAGGCGATTGCCGAAACCTCTCTCTGGGTACAGCAAAACCTTTCCGGACAGGCAAGAGCGACGCTTGCGCCTGCTCTTATAGCCGCGATGGTTCTTGCCTTAATTATGCTTTTTGAAATGGCAATGCGGCGCCAACGGAATAAGGATGATACTGACCTTATAGTCGGCCGTTTAGCCAATACATTACCTGGCCGGACAACTTTCATGGTCAACCATCGGGTGATGGCGGCCCTCTCTCCGGTGATTATTGCCAGTTTCCTGATGCAGACCCTCATACCGACGGCCCATGCTGTGACTCTGGACGGAGACGGTATGCCTCAACCAAATAAAGCTGTCTATTTTCACGAGGGAAATGTTGGAAGTACACTACTGGTAACGGATGGAACCGGTGCCCAGACAAGCTCCATCGATTATGGTGTATATGGGGAAATACAGAACAATAGTTTCACAAGCGGAAAGGATGTGTTCCGTCCGAAATACGCAAGGATGGAATATGATCAGTCGCTTGCTCTTTACTACGATCATGCCCGTTATTACGATCCGGACATTGGCCGGTTTATAAGCGTCGATCCCGCTGCGGAAGGCAGAGACCCTTATATCTATTCGTCACCCAATCCGGTAAATTTCTTCGATCCGGATGGTCGCAAACCCATGCTGGATTCGGATCTTGTCGTCGAAAGCGGGATACCGGCACGCTCAAACGACCCCACGCAGTCACTTCTGAACACAAATCGTGACCAGGAGATCATTGATACCCCCAACAGCGTTCCACGAAGTGATCTGCCTGCATATCGTCAGCTTCTTTATGATCATGCAACGGCGACTGACAGTGAGCTTACCGACCTGGATGCTCCATACGAAGTTGATGAAGAAGATGTGTCCAACTACACGGTTGTTCCGCCGTCTTTCTGGTGGCTGTTTTGGAGCTTCAAGAAAAAGGTTGTGGACGTCGGCTCCCAAATAATGAGCATCGGCCAGGCAGCCCCGTCAAATGATGAAGCAAACCAAGAATCCGAACTTGCAGTCCGGCACCAAAACTTGATCCCTGTCGATGAGAACGAACAACAGGAATATCTGAATATCGAAAGCGATACCGATAGCGATGATAATAAGGAGAACCAAATTGATGAGGTAAAAGACGAAAACGAAGATAGCCTGGAAGACATACCACTGGATCTCAATTCACTGTTGCTCCCCAGGAAAGACGTATATTTTGATGAAGACAAAATTCTTTATAGTCTGTTGAAAAGAATCCGTCATTCCAACACAACGGCGACGAATACTTACAATATTGATCCGGGTATCCTCAACCTGGTGCAAAGCGATCCGTATCTTTCCATCGTGGACGATGAAACAAGACATAACTCTCTGGCAACACGCAACATGAAGGGGCTATCCTCGACTGGCGCTTTTCTGATTAGCTTGCTGGCATTCATCCCGATGGCTCTCGTGCGCCCGAGCTACAGTCTTTACGAAGATGAAGTGGATGTAAGCAATAATCCGCCCGTATATATCGAGATGATTGTTAACTTGCTGACGATTATCGGTTTCTCCGGCCTCAGCAAGCTCTTTTATTTTAATCAGGCTAACTACTGGAACGAAAATATTCTGAAAAAGGCGAAGGAGACTGATCAGGATGTCGGGTGGAAGGATTATCTGAAACTGGCTGCCCGACGGATGTCGTTTGGCGTCCTTTTCCAAGTGGTCACCTTTACAACATTTGGCATTGCCGGGCACCTCTTGCGTGGATTTACAATGTATACCGGTGTGGAGCTTGCCAGATCAGTACTGACCAACTTCATGATGTCTGTGCTCGGTAATCTTGCATGGATGCCGTTTTATATTTCGCTGAGGTCTGGCCTTAATGAATATCTGCAAGCCCAGAAAATTGAAAAGGCCAGAGAGCTTAACCTCAAAAACACGACGTACGAAAGTTACTCATGGGTCTATCGTTACATGTTCAAATACCGGCGCTTCCTAGGTGGCAAGGAAGGATGGGTGAACAGTAAATGGTGGACGCCGCTCAAGATACTTTCTTATTATTTCGTCTATCATATTGGAAACATAGGGTATTATGGCGGATTCTCATCAATTATGCTCATGAACGTCGGCTCCAAACTCAACTTCGCTTACGTTTTATATATGTATGAAAGAAATATGTTCAGGATATTCCTGTCACCCTCAGACAATTTCTACGGCTATATCACGCGGATTCCTGGATGGGCAAAATCGCTTACGATTACGCAAGAGAAGAGCAAGGAAAACCCCCGGACCAACTTCTTAAAATACATTATTGGCCCGACAAATGGCGTACGGATCTTCAGATATGATGATACGAGCTACCTTCCGCCCGCTCTTTGGCGTCCAAAAATGAAGTCTTTTGAAGTGGAACGGCTGAAACAAATTCTGCGCGATTATGATTTCACGGCTCCGACAGCCTTGCAAAACCAGAATATAGAGGTGGAATCTGAAAACAGTAATTCAAACGATGAGAATGCAGATGAACAATCTGTTCATTAAGCATCCTTTCGCACCTAGGCGCCTCGGTTAGGCGCAAAATAATATCGAAAATAGCGGGCATACCCCGCTATTTTCATTCCAATGTTTTTTACTATACACAGCAACCTAGTCAGCCATAAAAAAACCTTCCAGGCGCTAATGACACGGAAAGATAATGATGAGACCGTCAGCAAAGCAGAAGCAGCGCATATGGGATATCCGAATTTTCAAAATACATTCTATGCAGCTACACTGGAAACATCGGGCTCTTGCGGCGGCAAACCTATATCAACATTTGCTGTATGCGTTATATGCTCAAAGTACCTGGTGCGGCTGGCTACATCACCATACTTCTTAACGGCATCAATCCCGGACGAGAACTTCCTTTACCTTTGTCGCAATTTCTTTCAAGGAGAAAGGCTTTGGCAGAAAGTCAATTTTGCTGACATCAAAATCAAGATCTTTGCGGAATGCATCCTCGGCATAACCGGAAATAAAGACGACCTTCAAATCCGGCTTTTCCGCCAAGATATTCTTCACCAATGTCGGGCCATCCATGACCGGCATAACGACGTCGGTAATGAGAAGGTCGATCTCACCGTCATGATCATGGGCGACCTCTAACGCCATTTCACCGCAGTCCGCCTGCAGCACGGTGTAGCCCTTGTTCTCAAGCGCCCGTGCCGCAAAAAGCCGGACAGGGTCCTCGTCTTCCACCAGGAGGATGGTCCCCTTCCCTGTCAGATCACGGTGAACCGGCTGCTGTAGCGCATCGCCATTCTCCGCGGATTTGACCGCCTCCACATGGCGCGGCAGATAGATGCTGAAGGTCGTTCCTTTACCGTCCTCGTTATTTTCGGCGAAGATAAAGCCACCCGTCTGTTTGATGATGCCATAAACGGTACTAAGGCCGAGGCCGGTTCCCTCACCGACTTTCTTGGTGGTGAAGAAGGGGTCGAATATCTTGCCGATCACTTCCTTCGGAATGCCGGTTCCCGTGTCCGATACCCGTACCAGGCTATAGTTACCAGGCGGGATGAGCTCGTTAAACTCCTTCTGGTTTGGCCGGACCGTCACATTTTCCGTCTCGAACGTGAGCAGCCCATCTCCGGCCATGGCGTCGCGCGCATTCACCGCAAGATTGATAACCACCTGTTCAAACTGCCCCCGGTCGACCTTGACCAGCCAGAGATCACGGGCGTGATTGATTTTAAGCTGAATGGCCTCCCCGATCAGGCGCCTGAGCAGGTTGGACAACTCCGCCAGGACATCCGTCAGGTCCGTTACTTCCGGTCGCAAGGTCTGCTGACGCGAGAAAGCCAAAAGCTGCCGCACCAAGCCGGCTGCACGGTTCGCATTCTGCTTGATCTGATTGATGTCGGAATAGGACGGGTCACCGACCTGATGGCGAAGCAGCAACAGATCGCAAAAGCCGATCATCGCCGTCAGAAGATTGTTAAAGTCATGGGCGATGCCGCCGGCGAGCTGGCCAACGGCCTGCATCTTCTGACTTTGCGCGAACTGCACTTCCAGATTTCGCTGCGCCGATGTATCGATGACATGGACAAGCAGGCGCCCGGCATCAGGATCCTCACCGGCGATAGCGCTGATATAGAAGCTCGCGGCCCTCTCTGTAGTGCCCAGCAACTTGACCTCAACCGAGGGAGCGGCCATATCGCTAGCGCTCGCCTCTATCAGTTTTTGACGCAAAAGCTCGTGGTCACTCTCCTGCACCAGCGTTGTGACATGGCTGCCGATCGCCTTGTTGATCACGGAACCGGTCAGCGCCCGGAAAGCGGGATTTACCTCCTTGACGATACCCTCGCTGTCGAGCAGCAGGATGCCGATGGGGGCCGCCTCGAAAAAGCGGCGGAAATGCAGCTCCGCATTGGCGACACGCTCGCGCCATTCCTGCTCCTGCAAGAGTTCACGCACCACGGATCTTGATCCCAGCACCGTACCTTCGTCATCGCGAACAATTGTCTGGGTAACATGCACGGGGAGCAATGTGCCGTCGCGGCGGCGTAAGGTCAGTTCCCCTTCATAGAGCGGGCCGGTTGCCGAAAATATCTCCATCAGATCCAGCTGGTTCTCATTGATTTTGGCGACCAGATCCGTAAAGGCGACCTTGCTGTCTGTCAGCTCTTCCTGCTGATAGCCGAGCCAGTCGGCAAAGATCCGGTTGGCAAACTGAACTTTCCCCTCTCCATCCAGAGAATAAAAGCCGACAGGGGCATTATTGAAATACTCGGACAGTTTCTCACGGGCAATCCGTTCATCTTCTTCAAGCCGATGCTGCCGCGTCGTTTCCGTGATATACCAGATGATATTATCCGGCATCACCTCCATGGTATGTGCGAGAATGGAAAGCCAGCGCCCGGATTTCGTCTCGATGTCGATCCGCCCACCGGTCGTCCCTTCGTAAACCGCGGTTTTCAGGAGCTTGTCTATTTTTTCACCTGCCTCACTATCCGAGGCAAAATAATCCCCCAATGTCTGCGGCTGCTCCTTCTGAGAAAGTTCCAGAAGCGAGAAATAGGCATCATTTGCGTATACGAAGCGCCCGTCTTTGGTTGTCAGCAGCCGCCCTTCCGGACTGGTGGAAATGATATCGGACAGAAGTTCGAGGTTACCGCTCGCCGCCTGCCGCAGACCATGAAAGATCAGGTACCACAGGCCAATTCCCATGGCGGCAATAACCATGGCACTCAGGATAATGATATTGACAAGCCCCAGTTCCTGCCCCAGCAGGGCGGAAATAACGATCAGGGCCGCGAGAAGGAAAAAGGCCGCGGCAAGCTGCCGGGCATCCATGCCCAGGGAAAATTTCGGATTGCGCCGCCGTCTGCTATTCAATTTCTGCATCGGGCCCGCCTAGCGCTTCAGCTTTTTCTTGTTCAGCCGCATGACGTAGCCGATGATCTCGGCAACAGCCTTGAAATGTTCATACGGAATTTCGTCATCAAGCTCGCAAGCCTTGTGCAACGCACGGGCAAGCGGCGGGTTCTCGACGATGGGAATATCATTTTCGTTGGCGATTTCGCGGATTTTGGCGGCAATATTGTCCATGCCCTTGGCCACCACGACCGGCGCCCGTTCCTCTTCCGCCTTATATTGAAGCGCTACAGCAAAATGGGTCGGGTTGGTGATCACGACGTCGGCCTCCGGCACCGACTGCATCATGCGCTGGCGCGACCGCTCCGCACGAAGAGCCCGAAGCCGGGCGCGGATCATCGGATCCCCTTCCGTCTGTTTATACTCGTCCTTGATCTCCTGCTTCGTCATCCGCAGTTCTTTCATGTGATTGTAACGCTGATACATGAAATCGAGTCCGGCAATGACGCTCATCACTGCGACAACGCCTGCCAGCAGAAGCAGCGCTTGGTCCTGAATGAGATTCAGGACCTGCAACACGTCATAGGAGACAACGACAGGTAACTGGTCCATCGACGGCAGGACAAAAAGGATAGCGATAGTGCCGACAAGGGTGATCTTGAAAATACCCTTCAGGAACTCGACGATCGATTTCAGGGAAAACAGCCGCTTGGAGCCTTTCAGCAACGAGAGCTTTTCAAGCTTGGGTTTAATCCGCTCAGCCGAGAAAACCGGTCGATGCTGTATCAGGTTTCCGATCAGTCCGGCAATCATTAGCGTCCCGAGTGCCGGGGCCACAACCCAGATAATTTCCCAGCCCAGATCACCAAAAACCTGACCAAGATGAAACCGGTCCGTCGAAATTGTATGTGGTTGTTCGATAAATTTAAGAAGGTCATATGTCAGGCCATTGCCAAGACCGGCAATAAAAATCATGACGACCAGCGTGATCCCGATTGTCATGAACCAATGGCCGACCTCCTGCGATTTGGGCACCTGCCCTTTCTTGAAGGCATCTTCAAGTTTTTTCGCGGTCGGCTCTTCGGTTTTTTGGGCATCATCTGAATCGTCAGCCATCCGCCCCTACTCCCCGAGAAAACGCATCAGCGCTTCCTCGTAATAATTGATAAACCACATCATACTGGCGCCGATTGTAATCGCCAGAATTGCAAAAGAAAGAATAATCTGCAAAGGCATGGCTACAAAAAATATCTGCACCTGCGGCATAAGACGGTTGATCAGGCCAATCCCGATATAAAAGGTAATGCCGAAGACCAGAAAAGGCGCTGACATCTGGAAGCCAAGCTTGAATGATGCTTGAACAAAATCGGTTATCAGTATGCTTATATTGCCGAAATCAGGCGCCTGCCCGATTGGAAACAGACGATAGGTCGCAAACGTTCCCTCGATAAACAGGTGATGCATGTCGGTAACGAAAATCATCGTCAGGCCCATCAGGGTCAGGAACGTGCTTGTGATGGCGCCCTGGGTCATTTGCGCAGGATCGAAAAACTGAGCTGCCGCAAGACCGGACTGCTGCGCGATGATCGTCCCGGCGACATGCAGGCTGCTGAGCAGCAACCGCAACACACCGCCCATAACCAGACCAATCACAATCTCACCCAGCATGAGGAGGAGAAGCTCGATCGGTGTCCCCGGTTCCACCGGGATCTGATCGGCCGCGAAAGGCAAGACCAGCAAACTTACCGTAAGGGCAATGCCAAGGCGGACACGGGCCGGGACGAATGCTTCCCCGAATCCGGGGACAACCATGAAGGCCGCGCCGAGGCGGATAAAAACCAGAAGAAAAGCAAAAATATTAACACTGAGAAACTCATCCAGCATCTAGCGGCCACCGGTCGTCATGTGCCCGCTATACGCTGGGCAATCTGTTCCATGAGCCCGATCATCGAGGAAATCATAAAAGGCATGAAAACGATCAAGGAGAGAAAGATCGCCAAAATCTTCGGGACGAACACAAGGGTCATTTCCTGCACCTGCGTCAACGCCTGAACCAGCGCGATCACCAGTCCGACCCCGAGAGCGACAAGCATCACCGGTGAGGCAACGGCCAACAGGACCCAAATCGCTTCGCGTACTACGTCGACGACATCGGTTGGGCTCATATTGCGTCAATCCTTTTGCTGTAAATTAACCTTACAGCCTAGATTGGCATTTTTATGATGTCTTGATAAGCCTGAATTACACGATCACGAACCGCGACCACGGTTTCAAGGGTCGCTTCAGCGTTGCTGACCGCCGTCACGATATCCGCAAGGCCCGCATTTCCGGTAACAGCCTCAAGGCTGATCTGTTCGGAGGCGACGCCTGCATCCACGGCTTCGGTACCAGCCTGTGCCAGCATTTCAGCGAAACTCGGTCCGCCGACCGCAGTCGCCGCGTCAGAAGACGCAGCGTCGGGTTTTGCACCCAAGGCATTGTTGATTGCTTTTGAATAGGCCTGCGTTGCCGCAATTGCGCTCGTATCAGCCATTTTCTACTCTCCGCTCGTCCCTATTCATTACTGCTGCAAAATAGACAGCGTCCGCATGATCATCTTTTTCGATGCCTCGATCACCCCCAGATTGGCCTGATAAGACCGCTGGGTTTCCTTCATGTCCATCATCTCAACCAGAGAATTGACATTGGGCATCTTGACATAACCGTCGGCATTCGCTGCCGGATGGCTCGGGTTAAATTTCAGATCGAAATCAGTCCGGTCCTCAGTAATACGGCCTACCTTGACTTTCGTGACATTCGTCTCACGGTCCAGAACATTCCGAAAGGAGATGATTTTCCGGCGATAAGGATCTTCATCCGCCGTTTTACCCATACTGTCCTTGTTCGCCAGATTCTCCGAAATTACCCGCATACGCTGCCCCTGGGCATCCATGCCCGAGGCCGAGATTGTCATTGTTTTTAAAAGATCCATGTTATCGGTATCCTTTCTCGATCCGGTTAACGGCGACCAAGGGCTGTTTTCAACATCCCGAGATTTTTCTTATAGAGCGACGTCGTCAGCTCATACTGAATTTGCGTTTCCGCAACTTTCATCATTTCCTGTTCAAGCAAGACCGCGTTTCCGGTCGGAGTCGTCTCGCTTGACTCGCGGTTGATCACCGTCTCGTAAGACGTGATTTCATCCACAAAAATATGCCGCATATTCGTTCGGCTGATCTGCACGCCGTCGTCTTCTTTCGGCCCTTCGATCATTTCGCGAAATTCCAGCGGCTTAAGATCCCGCGCCCGATAGTTTGGCGTATCCGAATTGGCGATATTCTGCGCCAGCACATTCTGCCGGGCAGTTAGCCATTTCATTTTCTCCGTCAAGGCGGCGAAGATCGGAATTTTGTCCAAATTCATAGCAAAATCGCTTCTGTTCGCGGTTTTTCCTGACCCTAAACTAGAAGAGAAATGTTAACAGACCGTAAATTGCCGCCTCAATCACGGCTTTCGATCAAAAAAAACGCCCCCGGAAACGGGAGCGTTTTCATCATGTCATCAAGCGGGAGAAGTTCAGGCGGCTTCCCATGCTTCCGGCTCATAACTCAGGATGCGGTCTGCGAATTTCTCGACCAGCGCCTCATCGGCAAACTTGCTGCTGACCAGCATGTCATCAACATGGATGTCATCTTCGGCAAGTTTTACATCCTTTTTCGCGAGGTCGTCATTCACTTGGTCAAAAGAAACGACAGTGCGATCTGCCAGCAAACCGGCATCCGCCAGAATTTTCGTAGCGCCTTCAACGAGCGCGACCGGTTTATTGTCTTCCATGAAACCGCGCATGAAACGGGCGGTCTGCGGATCGGAGATCAGGCGATTAACATGGCGTGAACCGCCCGGAATAATAACAGCGTCAAAGTGATGTGACATGGAGGTTGCCAAATGCGCATTTGCCGGGAAGAAGTGGCCCCAGCCATTCCCATGCCAGCTGTTCACAACGCCTTTCTCCGGCGAGACGATCTTAACGTTCGCCCCGGTCAGGACCAGGCTTTTGTGCAGGCTCGTCATATGGGATTCTTCAAATCCGTTGGCGACAAGAATAGCAACGGACTTTCCATTTAACGCATTTTCCAAATCACTCATATACAGGTCACTCCTTTAATCTCTGGCATCCACCGCGCGCATTTCAATTTATTGAACGACGGGAGCATTCAATGTTGCAGGGCCGGTCCCATCTCAGGACAGCCAATCGTGTCAATACGACAATTGTTCAGTTTCTGTTGTGCAAATCGGAGCAGTTGCCCCTGTCAGTCTTGTGCACAGTGCCGTCGACAATCCAAATTGGCTGTGTTGCCATTGTCCGGCGATCGGGAACATAATCCTTCCCTATCAGAGTTGCAAGAGGGAAGTGACATCAATCGGCCTAATATTATACAAGATGTAAAGAAAAATTAATTATCATACGCTATCGTCTCCTAAACTGGTCTTATTCGACCGGAGAAACAGATGGCCCAGAACGAAAATGATCCGCAAAACAGCGCAGACGGTACGATCGCCGTGGCCCTCAGCTATGCGGACAATCCGGACGCCCTTGCCCGGGTGACCGCGAGCGGAAAAGGAGAAATTGCTGAACAAATCTTGCAATTGGCTTTCGCTCGTGGTGTAAAGGTGCGCACCGATTCTGATCTTGCACAAATATTGTCGGAAATCGAGGTAGATTGCCCTATCCCGTTGGAGGCTTTCGCCGCGGTTTCAGAGATATTGTCGTATCTTTACCGGTGCCAGGATTAACGTCCAGCTTAACAACAACAATATAATGGAAAACATGTCGACAATAAATTCGGATATTTCGGATCTGTTGAATGATATTTCGGTCTATCTGGAACAGACCCGGAATGGCATCATGGTCGATATGGCATCTCTGCCGGAAAAAATCGTCCGTGTTCAGGGCCGGGTTCAGAGTGCGCCAAGAGACGACAGGATTGAGCTCACCAAATTCATGAATCAGGTGATGCAGTCGCTCAACACGCTTTCCGATGAAATCCAGCAGCGGCACGATGCCCTGGGCCGCGATATTCACGCGATGGAAAGCGGCCTTAATAAAGAATAGTTTTCAAATCCGCCAAGGCCCGCTACTGTGTGTCCGACACGCGTAATTTGACCGGACGAAGACAAAAATGGCAGGCATATGGAACCCGTACAATACCTGAAATATATTGTCGGCCTGCTTGTTGTTCTTGGCCTCATTGCGCTTATCACCCTGCTTGCCCGGCGATTTGGCATGGTTCCGAGGGCGACACGCGATCCCTCCAGCCCAAAGCGACTTTCCGTTACCGACGTAATTGCTGTCGATGCGAAGCGGCGGCTTGTTCTGGTGAAGCGCGACGATCGGGAGCATCTGCTGCTGCTCGGGCCTGAGCGGGACCTGGTGGTCGAGCAGAATATTCCTTCGAAAAACACGGCTGAACAGGGCGAGATGACATCGCATGAGTAAATTATCCGTAATGCGCGGCTTGCGCTTTATAACAAAAAACAAGGGCTCCCTGCTCGGCCTAGCCTTTGCGGTTGCGATACTGGCCCTCCCGCTGGAGGTGCTGGCCCAATCCATATCCCTTGACCTGGGCGAGGATGCCGGGCCGCTGACAGGACGGATCGTTCAGCTGGTCGTCCTGATGACGGTCCTCAGCCTTGCCCCGGCAATCCTGATCGTCACAACCTCGTTCACGCGGCTCATCGTTGTGCTCTCGCTGCTTCGTAGTGCGCTGGGTGTCCAATCGACGCCGCCGAATGTCGTGATTATCTCCCTCGCGCTATTCCTGACGGCCTTCATCATGGCGCCGACCTTTGAAAGCGCCTATGAAAACGGGATTGTCCCGCTGATCGACGAGCAGATTGATGAGGCTGAAGCCTTCGAACGGACTATTGCCCCCTTCCGGACCTTCATGCTTCTGCATACGCGGGAGAAGGATGTGCTGCTGTTTATGGATCTAAGCGCGACACCAGAGACCGAGACACCCGAAGCGGTCCCACTCAAGGTCCTTGTGCCCGCCTTCATGATCAGTGAATTGAAGCGTGCCTTCGAAATCGGCTTCCTGCTATTCGTTCCCTTTATCGTAATCGATATGGTTGTCGCGTCCATCCTGATGTCCATGGGTATGATGATGTTGCCACCGGTAATGATTTCGCTTCCCTTCAAGCTGATCTTTTTCGTGCTGGTCGATGGCTGGAACTTGGTCGCGAAAAGCCTGGTCGAGAGTTTTGTCAATGGTGCGGGCTAGCGGACGAAAATCTGTTCGCCGATTGTCCCTAATGAAAAAGGCAGGGCTTTTCATTGTCCTGCTGGCCGCTCTCGCCGCTTATTTTGCACTCTCCCTACCCTTCTCCGAACCGCCTACCGATAGAGCAACAGCTTCTGCGCCCAACCTTGATCTCAACCATATCTTTGATGGAGAGATTAATCATCAGGGAAAGCCCGTGGGGTTCCATGTTGCTCCGCGGAACGGATCTGACAGCCATTCACGCATAAAGAAGATACTTTCCGAACCGAATCGGGTCGGCGTCTATACGGCCACGGTCGAGATATATGACCCTGCAGAAAATCGGTGGAAGGAAAAATTCTCCAGCTTTTTTCCGGATAACTTCTCAAGAGAGGAAATTATCGACAGCATCCTTCTTGCCGTCTCAACAAATGAATTACCCGACGGCGCAAGATGGCGCGGGCGATCCGGCCATGACTTTCTGATCGAGGGCTATCGCTCCCCGAACGGTCATATTACCACAGCCTACCCCCTTTATGTCGCCGACTGAAAGAGCCCGTATGCTTGCGATACTGATGAAACGTGACGAGAAGACGGGCTTTATCACCGCAAAAATATCACCAGAAAACAAACTTCTGGAACAATATCTTGAAACGGAAATTCAGGGAGATATTGCCCTCATCGATTATTTACTCGACAGAACGGCAAACGCACTCGGCGGGGGCTTTGAGATCACAGGGAATGCCTTCTCCCTGACGCTGACGCCGGACAAATACCTGATCGAGCCGCTTTTTGATGATGACAAGGGAGCGCAGGAAGGCGCGCGCGAGGACCTTTTCTATCTACTGGACCGCTGGCGCGCCTTCATATCCGGGAACAGGCCGATTTCTTAATGATTTATTAAGGGTTACTCTCCTATAAAGTGTCTATATGAAATATTATATTCGTATAAAGTTTATTTAAAATTGTATTGATTGGAGACAATCATGACTACAATACTGGGCTCCGCGATCAGCGGAATGACGGCGGCGGCGAAACGGGCGGAGGTTTCCGCACAGAACATTGTCAATATTGACAGTGTCGGCTCCCCCGGCGCCAAAGGCGAAAATGAATCCTATAAGGCGATTGAGCCGGTCCAGACCACCGATGAGACCGGAGCACCAACCGTGAAAGTTCGTGAACGTGATCCGGCAACGGTCAATGCATTTGTTCCCAACAACCCCCTTGCCAATGACGAAGGCCTTGTTGAAAGTCCGAATGTGGATCTTGCGAGCGAAATCATTAACCAGAACCTCGCGCTGCATAGCTACAAAGCAAATGTGAAAATGTTCGAAGTCTGGAACGAACTTCAGAAAGTAACGCTGGACATCAAAAGCTGACGGTCATTCAACCCGAAACCGCTAACGTCTTTATGTCCAGCGACGGCGTGAACAGCCCGGCCACACTACAGGCGCCCGCAAGCTCCGGCAGGACAACATGGGCGAGGCTTGCTCTGGGCCGCGTCGGCAGCCGGTAGGAAACCGGCTTTCCTGCCTCAATTTCCACATCGATATGCCGTGGATCGAGCGCCAACCCCTCCCCTGTAACCTTCATCCGCGCTTCCTTTGCGGTCCACAGCCAGAAGAATAGCTCCCGCCGATCCGCTCCGTCAAAGGATGCGAGATGAGCCTGCTCTGACGGGGTGTAATAATGCCGACTGAGATCATCGACTTCCACCTTGCGGTCAAACATTTCGACATCAATGCCGATTTCGCCGCTCCGGGTCACCACGAAAACGCCGGTATCCGCGGAATGGGACATATTGAAATAGAGTTGTTCGGTGGAGATAAACGGCTTACCGCGATGTCCCGTCTCAATGGGAATGCGATCTGCAGACACATCAAGATAGGTTGCAAGAATGTGTCGCATCTGACCATGAGCCCGCACATAACGGTGCCGATGAAGGTCAAATCGAAACCGTCCCGCACGCGCTTTTTCGGCTTCACTCAACGCCTTCCAGCACCGGTTCAGGTCGAGCCCGCCGTCTTCGCCGATATCGGCATAATAGACATGCGTATTTTCCCAGTCAAAATCCATCTAAATCGCTCATGCGAACCATTAACGCGTCCGCCAGGCCTGCGTTCGCTTCAGGATACCCTTCGACACCGCCAGATGCAGAATACGGGCGGCGGCATTGGTATAGAAAATCATCATCCCCATGGCGGCCGCTGGCGCGATATCGCCGGCATCGTCCATATTCAGCACGGCGACGGACGCGAGCGCCGTATCCGTTGAATAAAGAAAGACAACGGCCGAAACGGTCGTCATGGCATTCACGAACAGATAAATCGCAATATCCAGAATGGCCGGCATGCAGACTGGCACCGTAACCCGCATAAACAGCTTGTAAAATGGCTGTTTCAGGGACGCCGCGACGGATTCAAACTCGCTATCCATCTGCTTGAGGGCCGTCACTGCGGTCAAGTGCGACACCGTATAGAAATGGGTAATGGTGACGATCACCAGAATTGTCATCGTTCCGTAAATCACATTGAGCGGATTGTCGGGGTTATTGAAAAAGAAGATATAGGCAAGGCCCAGAACCATACCGGGGATGGCCATCGGCAGCATGGCCAGGAACTGGAACAGGCTCCGTCCGGTCCGGAACCCACGTGTCTTGTCCACCATATAGGCCCCAGTGAAGACGACAATCGTCCCGAAAGCAGCCGTCAATATGCCTAGCTTGATGGAATTGCGATAGGCATCCCATCCACCGCCATCCATCAGGTCGAAGCTGTAGTTTTTCAGGCTGAGGGAGAGATCATATGGCCAGAACTTGATCAGCGCGGCAAACTGGCAAACCCCCAGAATACCAAGGATAAAGACCGCAACCAGAGAACAGAACGCAAAGCATATCCAGTCAAAGCGCGGGTCGGGTTTTGGCTCATAGACTACAGACCGTGCCGAGAGCAACGCTACCTGCTTTTTCTGCACCTGCCGATCGACGGCGAAGGCGAGAAAGGCCGGCATCAGCAGAACCACGGAAACCACGGCGCCCATCTCAAAATTCTGCTGCCCGATCACCTGCTTGTAAATGTCAACGGCCAGCATGTTGTATTGCCCGCCAATGACCTTGGGCAGGCCGAAATCGGTTATCACCAGATTGAAGACGACAAAGGCCGCCGATATCAGGCCATAGCGCGCGCCCGGCACCGTCACGGTCCAGAAGGTTTTCCAGGCACTGGCCCGGAGCGACACGGCCGCCTCATAAAGCCGCGCGTCAGAAATGGCGAGCGCTGTGGTAATAATGATCATGGCATGGGGAAAGGTGAAGAACACGGACCCCAGAACGATCCCATAAGGTCCGTAAATGGATTCCCCCATCATCAGTTCTTTCAACATGCCCTGATTGCCGAACAGGTAAACCAGCGCAATCCCCGGCAGCAAGGACGGCACCAATATCGGCGCCATGGCAATCAGACGGAAGGCGCCCTTGAAACGCATACAGCTTCGGCTGAGCGCATAGGCGAATGCGAAGGCCAGACTGACTGTCACGATCGTACTGATGACGGAAATAAAGACAGAATTTCCGATAGACTGGAACAGGGACGGCGTCGAAAAATATGTCGCAAAGTTACTGAGACCGACAGACTTGACCGGCCTTAACACCACTTTGCGGAAAGTATTGGAATCGACCTCGGCCCACTCCGTCCCGGCCCTTCGCTCCGACCCGATCAGATAAACCGCTTCCGGCGTTGTCCCGCGGATCTTGTAGAGGACGGGACTTCTGAAACTGAAATCAGGGAACAGCGGCACCAGGCTTAATCGGCCGTCACTGCTGGCTGCCATCTCCTCTTGCGGGATCGCGTCAAGCTCCTCGTTCAGGGTTGCGGCAGAGAGAATTTCGCCACTGAAGTTACCCTGATCGTCACTCACCTGTAATTCAATTTGCGTTAGATCGAACTGAAATGTCGAGAATGCCTTCGAAAGCATGGCGTAGAGCGGGAAGGCCAGCGTCAGCACCAGATATAGCGCTATCACAAGGATAAAAGAGCGCATCAGCCAATCGTCACGTCCAAGCCTGGCGGCGAGTGGCCGCCCCTGAGGCAAATGATCCTGTGTTGTCACAGACATCAGTGATCACCTGCTTTGGCAGCGAATACCTTGAGCCGGTTCCCCGGAATCTCGATAGCAATATCCGTGTCTTCCGCAATCTCCAGCCGCCGGATGGCGTTAATGGAAAAGTCCGCGAAAATTTCGGTATCGCCCAATGTCTCGCTGGACAGGCGGGTCCGCCAGAAGGAGCCGAGAAACTCCATCTCATTGACGCGGCAGGCAATGGCATTTTCCGTCTCTGCGATCTTGTCGTGAAAATAGGCGCCATGAGGAACGACATCCTCCGGACGGACGGCTGCGATAACATCTGTGCCCACCGGAAAATCGTGATCGCCGCAAGTAAACACCTTCGATCCGATTCTGACGGTCGACTTGCCCTCTGCCGTCTTCTCGGCTGCCGTTGCCTCAACCTGGTTCATCTCGCCGATAAAATCAGCCACGAACAAGGTTGCCGGCTCCCGGTAGATTTCCGTCGGCGTGCCGATCTGCTCAATCACGCCATGATTCATGACCACAATGCGGTCCGCCATGGACAGGGCTTCCTCCTGATCATGGGTAACCATCACCGTAGTGATCCCGAGTTTGCGCTGAAGTTCCTTCACCTCATGACGCAGATGCACCCGGACCTTGGCATCAAGGGCGGACAACGGCTCATCAAGCAATAACAGGCCGGGGGACATGGCAATGGCCCTTGCAAGAGCAATACGCTGCTGCTGACCACCAGAAAGCTGGGCCGGGTATTTCTTCCCTTGGTCGGGAAGCCCCACAAGTTCCAGAAGTTCCTTCACCCGCGCTGAAATCACCGACTTTGACAGGCCGGCATTCTCGAGCCCAAAGGAGATATTTTTCTCAATTGTCAGATTAGGAAAGAGGGCGTAGGACTGAAAAACAATACCAAAATCCCGCTCGGCCGGCGGCAGGTTGGAGATATCCCTCCCCGCCTGCTCTATCCTGCCGGAGGTTTGCAGATCAAGGCCCGCGATAGCCCGAAGCAAGGTTGTCTTTCCGCAGCCGGATGGCCCAAGGAAACAGACGAACTCACCATCGGAGATACTGAGCGAAATATTTTTTAGTGCAATGAAATCGCCAAAGGCTTTCCATAAATTGTCTATCCGAAGATAGGATTCCTGTCCGTCGCCGTCAGTGCTTTTTTCCAGCAAAGTCTCCGCACCCATTATACCCCCTTATAATCATCCGGCGTCTGTTCGATCATTATAAAAAGAAGGCACCGCAATTGCGATGCCTTCTTTTCGTTTGCTGTGAAATCAGCTCTTCGGATCGGATTTGGAATCGTAACGCTTCTGCCATTCCTCAAGGATGGCCGCACGGTTATTCGCCGCGAATTCGAAGTCGTTATCGATCATTTTTTCCGTCAGATTTTCAGGAAAGAACTCAACTGGCTTGGCCACACCCGGATAGGCAACAACGGCATAACCGGTGTTATACATCACGTTTGCTTCCTTGGTGATGGTCCAGTCGACAAGCTTCTTCGCATCTTCAATATTATCCGTACCGGCGACAATGGCAGTGGCTTCCATATCCCAGCCAACACCTTCTTCCGGCACGATAATTTCAATCGGTGCCCCGTCGGCCTTGGATTTGGCGCCACGGAACGCGAAGGAAATGCCGATCGGAATTTCACCGGATGCCGCAAGTTTGCAAGGCGCGGAGCCGGAATGGGTATAACGAGCGATATTTTCATGCAGGGCATCCATATAGTCCCAGCCGCCCTCTTCACCGAACATCTGCAGCCAGCTGGACACGTCCAGGAAACCGGTCCCTGATGAGTTCGGGTTCGGCATGATGACATGGCCCTTATATTCAGGCTTGGTCAGGTCTTTCCATGAGGTTGGCGCTGTCAGGCCCAGTTTTTCGCCTTCGACAGTGTTGAAGCAGACAGAGGCAACCCAGGCATCCATGCCCGTCCAGGTCGGCGGGTTGCTCTTGTCGACAAATTTCTTGTCGAGATTCTCAACGCCTGCCGGGGCATATGGTTCCAGCATGCCTTCCGATTTCATCAGCAGAAGTGACGTCGCAGCGAGACCCCAGATCACGTCAGCTTGTGGATTGTTCTTCTCTGCCAGCAGCTTGGCGGTAACAACGCCGGTGGAGTCGCGCACCCATTTGATTTCAATATCGGGGTGGGTCTTGTTGAATTCTTCGGCGTAGCGTTTCAGGTCTTCCGCCTCAACCGCTGTATAAACGGTCAGCTCGCCCGCTGTCACGTTGCTGGCAACCAACAGCCCGCCAACAGACGCCAAAGCCACCTTCTTAAAGTCTACCATCGTTTCGCTCTCCCTTGGTAAGTAGTTTAGAAATAACTGAAATAAATCTGTCCCTTAGGATCATATCTGATCTTCATCCGGACGTTAATCTATCGATACTCATTTCAATACTGGCGTAATGTGACAAATAGAAGAAATCTATTATAATTATGGATATATAAATTTAATCGATATTACAATATTACGCAAAGACGTTGGGGGCGTCGCTTTTATTGACTATAGCATTATTCTGTCGGCCATGGCAGTGAATAGGTTTTAACGTTGGTAAAGAATTTCATTGCCTCCAGCACCCCTTCCTTGACGCCATTCCCCGAATCCTTCACGCCACCGAAAGGCGACATCTCGATACGGTATCCCGGTTGCTCCCAGATATTGACGGTCCCAACATCCAAGCCATCCACAAATCGCGTAATCCGATCAAGCCGGTTGGTACAGACGCCCGCAGAAAGACCGAACGGCGTCGAGTTCGAAATTTTCATCAGTTCGACATCGTCATTCGGCACGCGGACAATCGGGACAATCGGTCCGAACGTCTCCTCAAACACCAGGTCACTATCATGCGGGACGTTGTCGATAACGATCGGCGGCAGCAAGGCCCCCTTCCGTCCCGGATGATAGAGAATTTTCGCGCCCTGCTTTTCAGCTGCGAAAACGCGGTTTTCAAAAGTTTCTGCCGCCTGTTCATGAATAACACAGCCGAGCTGCGTATCCGGATCCTGAGGGTCGCCAAACTTTATTTTCTTTGCTTTTTCAAGAATATGCGGCACGATCTTATCCGCAATATTCTCCTGCACAAGAATGCGCTTGACGGCGGTGCAGCGCTGCCCGGAATTACCTGTGGCGCCAGCAACAGCGATTTCCGCCGCCCTGACCAACTCATCATCACTCAGATCATCGAGGATGATCAGCGGATCGTTGCCGCCGAGCTCCAGCGCAAGGCGCTTGTATCCCGCCTTGGCGGCAATCATCTTGCCGACGGGAACGCCGCCCGTGAAGGTGATGATATCAATATGACCATTGATAATCATCTCCTCCCCGATATCCTGCGGCCAGCCGGTAACGACCTGAAACATTTCCGGCGGCAACCCCGACTCATAAAGTATATCTGCAAGCGCAATCGCGGTCAGCGGCGTCTGCTCCGTCGGTTTGCAGACAACGCAGTTATTCGTGGCAATCGCCGGAGCGATCTTGTGCGCCACCATATTGAGCGGGTGGTTGAACGGGGTAATTGCCGAAATCACATTCACCGGTTCCCGCTTGGTATAGATCTTACGAGCTTTTCCATGGGGAGTCAGGTCACAAGAGAAAATCTGTCCGTCATCGAGAATGGCAAGCTGGCCGGCAAGAGTGAAAACATCATAGGCACGGCCGGTTTCATAGAGCGCATGCTGATGGCAGATCCCAAGCTCCAGCGTGATCACCGCCGCCAACTGCTCCCGCCGCTGACGGATAAGCTCTGCGGCGCGAAAAAGAATCTGCTGCCGCTCATAACGGGTTAATGTCGGCTTGTACTGCGCCGCAATCTCGAACGCCTCGCGCGCATGCTCTGCGGTTCCGGCGGGCACCGTTCCAATCACCTCATTGGTGTATGGATAGCGAACCTCAACAACATCTTCTGTGCTGACTTTCCGTCCACCGATCCGCATCGCTTCCTTGCGGATTGAACGCGCCCCTTTTCCTGCCGTCATCTTATTCATTCTGCAAAGGCCGTCGCGGCGGCGCGTGTCGCATAATAATAGGCATCGTAATTATGCAGCGCCGGTGCCTCCGGCAAATCCGGTATCGCCACATTGGAAATAAAGGGAATGACCTGTTCGCTCAATCCGCCATGGGATCGCAACGGCACATCGAGCGCCGTAAGGTCATGCCGATCCGCCGATGTCCCCAGCACCTGATTCTCCCCCGAGACAATAACGATATCCCCGATCCGGTCCGCAGGCAGATCAAACCGCGCGGCGGCGGCTTCCCGATCCAGCACGAGATCGACACCTTCCGTTGCCCGGACCATCTCGATCACCGCGGCCTTGTCGACATCCGGCTTAAGATAGGCGGTCGCGAAGGACCCCAAGGCCCCGTGATGAACCACATAAGGATCAGTGATCGGCAGGATGACCCGGGCTGCCCCCTCCCCGATTGATTGATCCAGCAGGTCCTGGAGATAGATCACGTCCGGCGATCCATCCGTCTTGTGTTTGGCTTTCATACCATGGTCGGCCGTTACAATGATCGCCGCGCCGAGGGAATCCAGCTTCGTGAGATAGGAATCAAACATCTCGTAAAAGGCGTTGGCGTCCTTCGTCCCCGGAGCGGCCTTATGCTGGACATAATCCGTTGTCGTCAGATACATCAAGTCCGGCATGAAGGACGTCATCAGCTTGACGCCTGCGTTAAAGACATACTCGGAAAGCTCCGTGGAGTAGACACTCGGCACCGGGATATCCAGTTCTTTCGAGGCGTTGTCAACGCCATGCTCCTCGCGGGTGGTGGTATTGGATTTCTCCGTTGAAAAACAGATCGCCCTTCCCTCATCAAACTTCAGGCCATGCCCCAAAAGCGCCCTTAGCTTGTCCTTCGCGGTCACAATGGCAATGCGGGCGCCCGCGTCATAGAAACTCTTGAAAATCGTCGGCACCCGCAGGAACTTCGGGTCATTCATCATCACTTCTTCGCCGGTCTCGGGATCGAGAAGAAAATTCCCGCAAATACCGTGTATGGCGGGCGGTTGACCCGTCGCAATTGACATGTTGTTGGGGTTGGTAAAACTCGGGATGACGCAATGGGCCAGTTGCATGGTGCCTTTTTCCCGTATGCGTTTCATCGTTGGCATCACTCCGGCCTCGATCGCCGCATCGATATAGGCAGGCTCGCATCCGTCGAGGCAGATGACCACTGCTGTGCGGCCCGGGAACGGGTAATTCCGGTCATTTACAGTGATACCGTTTCGGGACATTTTGTTCATGGATCAAAAAACTCCAGTTCAGAGAAAACCTAGGCCGCCAGCCGGGCACGCTCCTTCAGGGCGGATTCCGGCGGACAGGCGCTGTCTACGTTCATTTCAGCGAGCGACTCACGGGCGGCAACCACAACCTGGCGCATGACATGCTCATCCAGGCGGCCGATACAGCCAATCCGGAAGCTGTCCACAACCGTCAGTTTGCCCGGGTAGATAATAAAGCCCCGCCCCTTCATCAGGTCGTAAAATTGCGGAAAGCTGAAATTCGGATGGACCGGATTGAAAAAGGTGACAATGATCGGCGACAGCCAGCGATCTTTCAGAAGCGTCTCGAAACCCAGATCCCGCATTCCCGCAACCATGACATCCCGGTTCCGTTCATACCGCGCCAGCCGTCCGGGAGCGCCGCCTTCTTGCTCATGCAGGTTCAGCGCTTCGGTAAAGGCGGCGACGGTATGGGTGGGCGGCGTAAAGCGCCACTGCCCCGTTTTCTTGAAATTCATCCATTGCTGATGCACATCGAGGCTGAGGGAGTGGCTGTTTCCTTCCGCGGCTTCCAATGCCGACTTGCGGGCGATGATAAAACCAAATCCCGGCACGCCTTCTATGCATTTATTGGCGGAAGATACCATGGCCTCGAACCGGGTTTCCCGCGCATCAAGAGGCAGGGCGCCAAAGGCACTCATCGAATCGATCAACAGCTTGCGTCCCGCCGCCGCAACAATCTCGGCTATCTCCTGCACGGGGTTGAGGATGCCGGAACTGGTTTCACAATGCACGAGCACAACATGGGTAATGGCCGGATCGCTCTTGAGCGCCGCCGCCACCTCATCACCGCGCGGCGGCATATAATCGCCCTTGTCGATCACCAGATGATCGCGCCCGAGATACCGCAGTGATTCGACGATGCGCTTGCCATAGGCCCCGTTCACAAGGACCAGGGTCTTGCTGTCTCTCGCCAGGAAAGAACCGAGCATCGCCTCAACAGCGAAAGTGCCGCTGCCCTGCATCGGGACGCAGTCAAATTCCGCACCGCCATCCCCGGCAATGGCCAGCAGCTTCTGACACATGGCCGCCGTCATCGACCGGAAGTCACCGTCCCATGAACCCCAGTCCTTCAGCATGGCCTGCTTGACTTTCAGGGACGTCGTCAGGGGACCGGGCGTCAGCAGATAAGGCTCCCCCATATGCGGAGAAGGAAACGCCATATTCGCCACCTTGTCATGATCTGCTGCCATTGCTCCATACCCTTTCAGGCAAAAATTTTTCAGAAGTGATCCAAACCGTATGCCGCAACGTAATATTTGTAAAATCGTTATTTAAAATTGACATATAAATTTAAACGATAGTTTTAGGACCTGAGCAAACTTCGGGTTATAATTACGTTGGTTAGTATCTTTGATCGGATAAAACATGAGGTATGTTCAGTTACGCGCCTTTCACTATGTCGCCATTCACGGCGGATTTTCTCGCGCGGCAGAGGCTCTGTCTTTAACCCAGCCAGCCATATCGGATCAGGTACGAAAACTAGAGGCCGAGTATGACGTTTTGTTGTTCAATCGGCAAAAAAAGCAGATTACCCTCACAGAATTCGGGAAAAAGCTGCTCGAAGTCACCCATCGTATGTTCGATGTGGAAGATCAGGCATATGTTCTTTTGTCAGAATCGCGAGCCCTCAGCTCTGCCAAGCTGCGGATCATTGCCGATTCCGTTCAGCATCTTAACCCGGTGCTGGGACCGTTTCGCGAAAAGTACCCGGGCGTCTTTATTTCCGTCAGCACCGGAAATACGACCGAGATAGTTGACAAGCTCTGCAGCTATGAAGCGGATATCGGCGTCCTTGGCGAAATTCCTGAATCCCGTGAATTCGACATCATCAAACTAAGTTCGACCCCGATTATCGCCTTTGCGGCCAAAGATAATCCGGTCGCGAAACTGGACTCCATCTCCCTGGAAGAACTGGCCCGGCAGCCATTAGTCCTGCGGGAGAAAGGCTCAAAAACCCGGTACAAGCTGGAGCAGATTGCCGAATCCGAAGGCATAACCCTGACACCGACCATTGAGGCGGTGGGGCGCGAAGCCATTCGGGAAATCGTCGCGAGTGGCGCTGGTATCGGCATCGTCTCGGAGGCGGAGTTCGGACATGATGAGCGGCTTTGCAAGATTCCCATTTCCGGCTGCAAGCCTCTGATGGACGAAGCGCTGATCTGCCTCAAGGAGCGTGGAAGGGGCAATCTGGTGAGCGCATTCATGAAAATGACGCAGGACCAGCTACAGGCGGCGCCGACCTAATCCTGTACTGCCCTGTCAATAACCCGTTGCAGCATCGGCGCATAGTAGTCAAAGGATCTGGTTTTCTTGCCCGGCACCTTGGCTTCATCGTCCCATTTACGCACCTGGACAATGGCCTCGACATCCCCGTTGCGGGCAAATCTATCCGCGGCCTCGGGCGTCATTGGGCCGCCCTGCAGTTTCAGGCTGAGCACGGAAGCCTCTGACAGTTTGGCAAAATAGTCCGGGTCCGTCGCGCAAAGATACCGCTTCGCTGAAACATGATGACGCACACAGTCCGTCACCATCTTCGGGAAATACGGGGCGATAACCGCGGCCCCGGCCCGGTCATGGTGACTATCGATGCCGAGTTCCGCCGCGTTGTCCGGGAATTCGTTGGTGAAATGCCCGATATCATGGAGCAGCGCCGCGACGATCATTTCCTCGCTCGCGCCCGCCTCCTCGGCCAGCTGCGCGCTCTGATACATATGCTCGGATATCGTGACCGGCTCTCCGAGATACTCCTCCGCCCCGCGCCGTTCAAAAATGCCGGCGATAAATTCGACAACATTGTCCTTGGTGATTTCGGAAAAGTCGGGTTTCGTCATCGCTCACTCTCTGTTTCAGAATTCATTGCCTGATCCGGCTCATCGATGGGTCAACAAGCGGTTTCAGATGCACCTTGCAGGGAACACGGGTGAGCGCCACATCCAGCTCATATGTGCCCTCCAGCACGAAATCCGCATCGACGCCCGCTGCATTTCGAACATATCCATAGCCGATGGATTTTGCAATTGTGTGACCGTAACCGCCACTGGAAAGCCAGCCAACCCGTTCCCCATTACGGTAAATAGTTTCCCGCCCGAGCAGGACGACATCCGGATCATCCACGGTAAAGCAGGCAAGCATCTTTTTGACGCCGCCCTGCTTCTGCGCCTCGATGGCGGTGCGGCCCTTGAAATCACGACCGGTTTTAAGCTTGACCGCCCAGCCAAGCCCGGCCTCCAGCGGTGTGTGGTCAGGTCCGATATCCGATCCCCAGGCCCGATATCCCTTCTCCAGACGACAGCTTTCAATGGCACGATAGCCAGCATTTAAGAGCCCGAATTCCCGTCCCGCAGACATCAACGCGTCATACACAGCTCCTGCATGTTCGACTGGTAGATGCAGTTCCCAACCCAGCTCTCCCAGATAGGTAATCCGCAAGGCACGCACGGGGCATCTTGCAATGGCGATATTCTTGAATCTGGCGAACGGGAACCCGTCGTTGGACACGTCATCGGCCGTGACCGCCTCCAGAATTTTCCGGGCATTCGGCCCCATCAGGGACAGGACAGACGTTGTCGCTGTAATATCGCTCAGTTCCGCCTGCAGACCGGGCGGGATGTTGCGTGAAATCCAGTTGAAATCATGCGTGGCGAAGCCGGTTCCGGTCACGATGTAATATTCCTCCGGACCGATCCGTGCCGCCGTTAGATCGCATTCAATACCGCCATGATCATTGAGCATCTGCGTATATATAAGCGAGCCAGCCGGTTTCCTGACATCATTGGCGGCGATCCAGTCCAGCGCCGCCTCCGCATCCGGTCCCTTCAGGGTGAATTTCGCAAAAGACGTCTGGTCTATCAGCACCGCCGCCTCCCGCGCCGCATGATGCTCCCGCGCGACGGCGTCAAACCAGTTGGGCCGCCCGAAGCTGTATTGATCCGCCGGGACTTCCCCGGCGTTAAGATCGGCAAACCAGTTCGGCCGCTCCCACCCCAGCTTCTCACCGAAGCAGGCGCCCGCCGCCTTCAACCTCTCATAAAGCGGCGATGTCCGGTTCGGGCGCCCGCTTGAATGTTCCTCATGCGGCCAGGCCATGGTGTAGTGCTTGCCATAGGCTTCAATGGTGCGCGTACGGACCCAGTCCGTATCGAAATGCACGCGGCCGAAGCGCCGGATATCGACAGCCCAGAGATCATACGGCGGCTCACCTTTTACAACCCATTCGGCGAGCACCATGCCCGCCCCGCCGCCGGACGCTATTCCGAATGCATTAAAACCTGCGCCGACAAAAAAATTCTTAAGCTCCGGGGCTTCGCCAAGAATAAAGTTTCCATCCGGCGTAAAGCTCTCCGGTCCGTTCACCAGTTCCTTGATCCCCGCCGTTTCAAGCGCCGGTACCCGGCCAAGCGCAAGCTCCATCATCGGCTCGAAATGCTCGAAATCGGAGGATAGCAATGTATAGTGAAAATCCTCCGGGATCCCGTCCACCGCCCAGGTAATCGGGTTCGGCTCATACCCGCCCATGACGAGGCCGCCAACCTCTTCCTTGTAGTAAGTGAGCCGATCCGGGTCCCGCAATGTCGGCAGGTCGCGCGGCAGATCCTTGATCGGCTCGGTGATGATATATTGATGCTGAAGGGAGACCAGAGGCACATTCACGCCGAAGCGTCCGGCGAACTCCCGCGTCCATTGCCCGGCGCAACAAACAACGATTTCACATTCAATAAACCCGCTATCGGTCTGAACTCCCTTGATTTTACCCTCTTCAATCCGGATATCGGTGACGGCGGTATCCTCGAAAATCGTGGCGCCTGCCATCCGTGCTCCCTTTGCCAGCGCCTGGGTGATATCGGAGGGGTTCGCCTGTCCGTCCGTCGGCAGATAGGCGCCGCCGATCACATCGTCGACCGTCATGATCGGCCATAGCGCCTGTGCCTCAGAGGGCGTGAGAAGCTGCATTTCCAGCCCGAAGGACTGCGCCGTTGTCGCCTGTCGTTTGACCTCCTCCCAGCGCGCCTCATTACAGGCAAGGCGCAACCCGCCATTCATCTTCCACCCGGTTCCGAGGCCGGTCTCTTTCTCCAGCCGGTCATAAAGGTCAACGGAATAGCCGAGAAGCTGGGTGATATTGGCGTTGGAGCGAAGTTGACCGACCAGCCCGGCCGCATGAAAGGTCGTGCCTGAGGTAAGTTTCTTGCGCTCCAGCAGGACTGTGTCCGTCCAGCCGAGCTTGGCCAGATGATAGGCGGTCGAGCAACCGACAATACCGCCGCCGATCACAACGGCCTTCGCAGTTTTGGGGAGTTCTTTCATGAATGTCTCTTATATCTGGCGGAATTCGTCATAGGCCTGTTCAAATCTTTTTATATTTTCTTCTGTATAAGCCGCATAGTCAAAACTGAGCTCGGACATAATTTCAGAAACCATGCTCCACATAGTCTCCCGCAGGAGGGACGCTGTCTTCATCGCCATAAAATGCCGCCACCGCGCGGCATCCAAGGGGGCGTTGAAATAACTTTCCAGCATATCTTTCTGCATGTCTTCGGAAAAGCCGTTGTTGGAGGCCAGCCCGCCAAGATCAAACAACGGGGTATTAAATCCGGCATAGTCCCAATCGATGAGCCAGAGCCGCTTTCCATCGTCGAGAAAATTCGCCGCCAGTAAATCATTATGCCCGAAGACTGTTGTCGATGTTCCGGCTGCCTTTTCCAGATCTGTTGCAATCTCCCTCAACTTGGGGAGCTTTCCAATATGCCAGCTGCCTTCCCTTTCAAGGGTTTTGGCATAATCCCGTAGAATAGCGAAAACATCGAAATTCATGGACGGACCATCCAGATAATCCGGAATCCGGGTATGGGCGGTCTGTATCAGGGGAATGATCTTCTGAAGATAGTCGGATGTCCGGACATCTCCCTCGCGCATGGTTGCCCCCTCAATATACTCCAGCACCAATATGCCCGGCTCCGCATAGAGAACCGCCGGGGAAACGCCCGCTGCCTGGGCCGCCCGGCTCGCCGCCAGTTCATTTTCACGAAAGACATGATGATGCGGAATATCCGATCCGAGCCGCACGACGGCACATCGTTTCGCATCCCGCACCAGATAGTTCTGGTTGGTCAGCCCGCCATTGAGGGGCTCTATCCGAACACGACCCTCCCAGATCGGGAGTTTTGATATCCTTGTCTCCTCCGACGACATGCCATCCATCTATTTAACAAAACTGTCATAGTACTATCACTGTTCTGATACCGAGGAGCCATAGTTTTTTCCCCGATTGAAGAATCACAGAGGGGAGAGAGAACATGGTCGCCATTTCCGTCAGGAACCTGGACAAGACATTCGGTAAAAACAAAGCACTCAAAAATGTCTCCGTAGAACTTGACGAAAAGGAAATGGTCGCGCTGATCGGCGCCTCGGGCTCCGGCAAGTCCACCCTCATCCGCCATATTGCCGGTCTGGTTGTCAGTGACAAGGGTCGCGGTGAAATCAATGTCTTTGGAACCGCCATTCAGAAAGACGGGACACTCGCCAAGGGCGTGCGTAAACATCGCCGGGAAATCGGTGTTGTTTTTCAACAATTTAATCTCGTCGGACGGCTGACCGTTCTGACAAATGTCCTGATGGGTGTTCTTGGTGTGGCCCCAAGCTGGCGAACCCTCCTCGGTATCTTCACCAGCGAGGAAAAACAAAAAGCCATGAATGCCCTCGGCCGCGTCGGGATCGCCAGTCATGCCGCGCAACGATCCTCCAACCTCTCCGGCGGACAGCAGCAGCGGGCCGCGATTGCCCGTACAATCGTACAAGGCGCCAAGCTGATTCTGGCGGACGAGCCGATCGCCTCCCTCGATCCCGCTTCGTCACGCAAAGTCATGGACAATCTGGCGCATGTAAATCGCGAAGACGGCGTTACCGTCCTCGTGTCGCTGCATCAGGTCGATTACGCCATCAAATATTGCCCCCGGACCATTGCCATGCGCGAGGGTGAAGTCGTGTTCGACGGCCCGAGCCATTGCCTCACCCCTGAATTCCTACAGGAAATATATGGTGCCGACAGCATCGAGTTGCTGTCGCCTGAAGAGCAACGCCGCAAGGCAGAGAGCAAGAGAGCCGACCAGCCCGCCCAGCCTGCCGCTGACGGGGATCTGGTTCTGGCCTACGCAGCGAGGTAGCAACCTCAACCAATAACCGCCTGTCAGGATACAACCTTTCAGGCATTTTTTCTCATGGAGACGACTAGATGATACGCAAATTCCTATCCGCCGCCGTGGTTGCGGCGACAACCCTGACAGCCACAGCCGCCTTTGCCGACTTCAAGCCGCTGGAAGGCGATCCGGAAGAAATCAACTTCGGCATCATTTCCACAGAATCAACGTCAAACCTGAAAGAGCAGTGGCTGCCTTTCATGGCGGATATGGAAAAGGCACTCGGTCGGAAAGTGAACGCATTCTTTGCCCCCGACTATGCCGGTGTTATCGAGGCCATGCGCTTCGGCAAGGTACAGATCGCCTGGTTCGGCAACAAGTCCGGCATGGAAGCCGTTGATCGCGCCGGCGGCGAGGTCTTCGCACAGACATCCAAGGCCGACGGGTCACAGGGATATTATTCCCATATCATCACCCAGGCCGACAACGACAAAATCAACAGCCTTGAAGATATTTTCAAATGTGACCAGTCCCTGAATTTCGGCATTGGTGATCCGAACTCGACATCCGGCTTTCTGGTCCCGACATATTATGTCTTCGCCAAGAATGACATTGATCCGAAGAAATGCTTCAAAACCGTCCGCAACGCCAACCATGAAACCAACCTGATGGCCACCGCCAACAAGCAGGTTGATATCGCCGCCAACAACTCCGAGCAGATTGGCCGCACGAAGCTCAAGGCGCCCGAAGCTGCCGAGAAGATCAAGGTGATCTGGACCTCCCCGCTTATTCCTTCAGATCCAATGGTTTATCGCAAAGACCTCTCAAAGGAACTGAAGTCGGAAATCAAGGCATTCTTCCTTTCTTACGGTCGTTTTGGCGATACGGAAGCCGCCAAGAAAGTTCTCGCCAATATCAGCGACGGTCAGGGTTTCTTCATGGAAAGCAACAACACCCAGCTTTACCCGATCCGCCAGCTCGCCCTGTTCAAGGACAAGATTAAAATCATGAATGCAGAGGGTGCCTCTGCGGCAGAAAAAGAAGAAAAGGTCACGATGATCGACAAGCAGCTTGCCGATCTCGACATCATGGTCGCCAATCAATAACCCGGTTGACCGGAATTCGGGCGTCGGAGTTTTCCGGCGCCCCTTTTGTTTCCCGCCTGCCAATTCTCCGTGCAAATCACCAAGGGCCCTCTCATGACAACAGTGACGCACCGTAATTCCGATCCGCAAACACCTCCTCGCGACCTGAAGCGTTCTATTATTTCGCTTGTCGGCTGGGCGTTGTTCTTCATGCTGCTCGCCTGGTCATGGGAAGATGCGGACATGCGGCCCATGGATCTGTTCAATGATGCGGCCAACATGGGGCAATTCGCATCGGGCTTTTTCCCGCCGGATTTCACCGAATGGAAGATGTATGTGTCCGAAATCATTGTCACCCTCAAGATCGCTGTCTGGGGAACGGTGCTGGCGATCGTCTTTTCCATCCCCTTCGGCATCATGTCATCAGAGAATATTGTCCCCTGGTGGATCTGTCAGCCGACACGCCGCCTCATGGATATGTTTCGGGCGATTAACGAGATGGTATTCGCGATGCTTTTCGTGGTTGCCGTCGGTCTTGGTCCTTTTGCCGGTGTTCTTGCGCTGTGGGTGCATACGACCGGCGTCCTTGCAAAATTGTTCTCCGAGGCGGTCGAATCCATCGACCCCCGCCCGATCGAAGGCATTCGGGCGACCGGCGCCAATGCCCTTCATGAAATCATTTTCGGTGTCATTCCGCAGGTGCTTCCGCTCTGGATTTCCTATTCCCTTTACCGGTTTGAATCGAACGTCCGCTCCGCGACCGTGCTGGGTATCGTCGGCGCCGGCGGAATTGGTATGCTGCTTTGGGAATATATCCGCGGCTTCTATTATGCGGAAACCGCCGCCGTCATGATCCTGATTATTGTCTCGGTCAGCCTGCTTGATCTATTGTCACAGAGATTACGCAAACTCGTCACCTGAGCAGACCTTTAGAATGCCGGAAGATTTCAAGCGCTACGCCATCTATTTCGCGCCCCAGAGAGAATCGCCTCTCGCAAGCCTTGGCAATCAATGGCTTGGGGTCGACCCCGGAACGGGAGAGGTTTTAGACCGGCCCCGAATTGACGGCATCAGTTCCCAGGATATCAAGCTCATAACAAAGGCTCCATCCCGCTACGGTTTTCACGGCACCTTGAAACCTCCTTTCGTCCTTCGCGACAACCGGACCCTTCAGGAACTCGATATCAACATTCAGAAGCTGGCGGAGAAGGTCGCGCCTTTCGACATCCCCAAGATGACTGTCCGGGCGCTCAGCGACTTTCTCGCAATCGTCCCGGCCTCGCCGGTTGAGACGCTGAACACACTTGCTGATCGCTGCGTGAAGGAACTGGATGATTACCGAAAGCCTGCGAGCGATGAGGAAATCATCCGCCGCAGGAAGAACCTCACAGCGCGTCAGGAAGTCCTTCTCATGCGATGGGGATACCCCTTTGTCATGGAAGAATTCCGCTTCCATCTGACCCTTACAGGTCGTCTCAGCGCAGCCGAATGTGCCGCTCTTGAAAGAAAGCTGACGGGATATCTGGCCACCGCGTTAGAAGAACCGGTTCCCGTTCGGGATATCTGCCTCTTTGGCGATCCCGGGAATGACCGGCCATTTCGTCTGCTGAAACGATATCCGTTACGGGGCGGCCGCGAGGTCCCGGAAGTTGAGCGCCTTTAGGAGTGCCGACACGCCGTCCGCCACGCTTCCGCTGTTTTCAATGATGACGGCCCCGTCGATATCCGTGATTTCAGGCGCCAGACGGCTCAGCCGCGCTTTAATTTCCGTCGCGCTTTCCCGGCTTCGAAGGGATAAGCGCGCCGCCAACAATTCTTTCGGCGCCGTAACCACAACGATGCGGGCGGGCGCGAACCGCTTCCGGGCCTCAACGGCGATCTGCCGGGAGACATTGACGACAACATGGCGGCCTTTTTGCCTCTCCGCCTCATAAGCCACAGGAATGCCGTATTTCAGGCCATGCGCCTCCCAGGAGAGGCAGAATGCCCCCTCCTCCAGCAGCCGGTCGAATTCTTCCGGGGTTGCACTGTCATGGTCTTCATGATCCGGCGCCGCAGGCCGGGTAATCACACGGCGGGCGAAGACATAGCGGTCATCCCCGCTCAGCTTTTCCCTCACCCGGTCGAGCAATGTATCCTTGCCCGCCCCGCTCGGCCCGACCACAAGAAAGAGCGTCCCGACCTCAGCCAATACGCCGTCCTTTCGACCAGACACCCCGAATGACGGGGTGATGCGGCGTGTGATGGACATGCACCAGATCCGCCCTTTTGCCGACGGAAAGCTCACCGCGGTCCGCAAGGCCGATACTCTCGGCCGGCGTCTTGCTGATCAGCCGAATGGCATGGGGAAGCGTGATATCTTCAAATTCATCGACGAGTTGGAGCGCACTGAACAGCAGGCTGTGGGGCACATAATCGCTTGATATCACATCGAGATAGCCAAGCCGTGCCAGCTCCCGGGCCGATACATTGCCTGAATGTGATTTTCCCCGCACGATGTTCGGCCCCCCCATCAAGACTTGCAGCCCGGCGTCATGAGACGCCTTTGCCGCTTCCACAGTTGTCGGAAATTCGGCAACCCGGATGCCATCTTCCACCGCTTCTGCCACATGGTCAACCGTTGCGTCGTCATGGCTGGCGAGAACGATGCCATGGAGGCGGGCAAGCTCAACCACCAGCTTCCGATGTTTTTCGCTGTGGCGCTCGTGATCGCGCTGACGGCTCTCGATGAATGCTTTCATTTCGCCATCGGAAAGGCCGTATTTTCCCTGATAATAGGTATAATAGGCATCAAGGCTGACAAACTGGCGCTGTCCCGGCGTGTGATCCATGACGGACAGCATGCGGATATGCGGATTCCCGATCTGGCAATCAAGCACGGTCGGCAGATCAGGATAGCTCACCTCGCACCGCAGATGCAGAAAATGCTCCGCCTTCAGAAGGTTCTTGGCCTGCGCCTCTCCGATACCGTCAATCATGTCGTTGAGCCGCGCCATGCGGGCGCTGCCCTGATTGACATCGCCAAGACCCATGGCGTCAAGGACGGTTGTAATTCCGTTCATCGCCATCTGTCCGTCATGAGCGATAACCGCAGAGACAGGTGGCCATTCCGCCTTGGGGCGCGGTGTCATATGTTTTTCGAGATTATCCGTATGGAGTTCAACGAAACCCGGCATCAGGTAGTCGCCTTGCAGATCAATAGCCGCCCCGTTGCGGGAGGCGCCCGTATCTATCGCGGTGATAAAACCATCCTCGACGGAAATTGTCCCCTCAATGACATCATCGGCAAGGACAATTCGGGCATTGGTAAAAATCTGCTCAGCCATCATTTACGGCCCTGAATCTGGTAATTTCAAACTCGGACGTACAGACGGCCTCCCGGACATCCTCATCATGGAAAATGCCGATCAGAGCGGTGCCGCGCGTCTTCGCCTCCGTGATAAGATCAAGCACAACGGCGCGGTTGCCCGCATCCAGCGATGCCGTCGGTTCATCCAGCAGCATGATCGGATAGTCGGCGACAAATCCGCGGGCGATATTGACCCGCTGCTGTTCCCCGCCGGAAAATGTGAGGGGTGAGAGAGACCAGAGCGCCTCTGGTATATTAAGCCGCGTCAACATGACGGCTGCTTTCTGCCGTGCCGCCTCCATCTCAACCCCCATGGCTTTCAGCGGATCCGCGACGATATCCAGCGTTGCCACGCGCGGAATGACCCGCAGGAACTGGCTGACATAGCCCATGGTCTGCCGTCTGACATCCAGAATTCTGTGCGGCGGGGCGCTGACCATATCGACCCAGTCCGCGCCGTGCCTCACCCGGATGGAGCCTTCCTGACAGATATAGTTGGCGTAGATCATGCGCATGAAAGTACTTTTACCGGCGCCGGACGCCCCCGTAAGCGCAATGCAATCGCCCTTGTTCAAGGTGAAATCAATATGTTCAAAAACCGGAATGACGGTGCTGTCCTGCACATGCAGGGTAAAGCTTTTGCCGACATTCTCCGCTCTCAGCATTTCCATGAACCTTTGCTCCTACACCTGCAGTATTGAGGACACGAGCAGCTGACTGTAGGGATGTTGGGGATCGTCCAGTACCTGATCCGTCAGGCCGCTCTCGACAACCTGCCCGCCTTGCATGACCATCAACCGATGCGACAGAAGCCGGGCTACCGCAAGATCATGTGTCACAATCATGACGGAAAGCCCGAGATCGGACACCAGCCCCCGCAAAAGGTCCAGAAGTCGCGCCTGTACCGAGACATCAAGGCCGCCGGTCGGCTCATCCATGAAGACAAGGCGCGGTTTCGAGACGAGATTGCGGGCGATTTGCAGACGCTGCAACATGCCGCCGGAGAAGGTCGAAGGAAGATCATCTACCCGATCATCGTCAATCTCCACTTTTTCCAGCCAGTTGAGACCTGCCTCGCGAATTTCGCCGTAATGCCGCCAGCCAACGCCCATCAGACGCTCGCCGATATTTGCGCCGGCGCTGACTGACATCCGAAGCCCGTCGCGCGGGTTCTGATGAACGAAGGCCCAGTCCGTGCGCATGAGAAACCGCCGCTCCGGCTCCGTCATACCGTAAATATCGCACCGGTCGTTCAGGCGTGTTTTATAGGAAACCCGGCCCGAATGCGGCGGCAACTGGCCGGAGACCGCATTCAGCAAGGTGGACTTGCCGGACCCGGACTCCCCGACAACGCCCAGCACTTCACCCGGAAACAGGTCAAAACCGACATTCCGGCAGCCGACCCGGTCACCATATTTCACGGTGAGATTTTCAACGGACAAAAGGGAATTCATCGTCATTACTCCGCCACCTCCCGCGATGCTCTCTCCGCATCGGGAGACTGCGAACCGCTATATCCCTGCTCCTGCCGCGACTTGCAATAGTGACTGTCAGAGCAAACGAACATCCGCCCGCCCGCATCATCCAATATCACTTCATCCAGAAAGCTGTCCGTCTCGCCACACAGGGCGCAGGGTTCCTCCCATTTCTGGATGGTGAAGGGGTAATCCTCAAAATCGAGGCTAACGACCTCGGTATAGGGCGGTATCGCGTAAATACGCTTTTCCCGTCCCGCCCCGAACAGCTGCAGCGCGGGCATATTATTCATTTTCGGATTGTCGAATTTCGGGGTTGGTGACGGGTCCATCACATATCGCCCGGCAACATTCACCGGATAGGCGTAGGTTGTCGCAATATCCCCGTGGCGGGAGATATCCTCGTAAAGCTTCACATGCATCAACCCGTATTCCTCCAGCGCATGCATTTTCCGCGTTTCAGTCTCCCGCGGCTCCAGGAAACGGAGCGGCTCCGGGATCGGCACCTGATAGACCAGTATCTGGCCGTCGGTCAGCGGTGTTTCCGGAATGCGGTGTCGGGTCTGGATCAGGCTCGCCTTTGCCGTCTCTTCCGTGGTTTCGACATTGGTCGTCTTTCGGAAAAAGTTGCGGATGCTGACCGCATTCGTCGTATCATCGGATCCCTGGTCGATGACCTTGAGAACATCCTCCGGGCCGATTACGGCCGCAGTTACCTGAATTCCGCCTGTGCCCCATCCGTAGGGCATCGGCATTTCGCGGCTGGCGAACGGCACCTGATAGCCAGGGATAGCGACCGCCTTCAGAAGTGCGCGGCGGATCATCCTTTTTGTCTGCTCATCCAGATAGGCAAAATTATAGGCGGCGCTTTCAAAATTGCTCATGATCCTATTCCGCCGCCTCCAGTGTTGCCTGATTGCGCAATGCGTTGGCGCGCAACCGCCGCACCAGCTCGAGTTCCGACTGGAAATCCACGTAATGCGGCAGTTTGATATGCTCGACAAAGCCGGTTGCCTGAATATTGTCGCTATGGGAGAGGACAAACTCCTCATCCTGCACAGGCGCGCTTTTCTCCTCGCCGAGCTCATCTGCCCGGAGTGCCCGGTCGACCAGCGCCATGGCGATGACCTTGCGCTCGCAATGGCCGAAGGCGAGACCATAGCCACGCGTGAACTGCGCCGGCACTTTTTTGGAGCCCTGAAACTGGTTCACTGTCTCGCATTCGCTTACCAGAATATCCCCGATCTCGATCGCAAAGCCGAGTTCCTCGGGCACAAATTCAACGGCGACATGGCCGATACGAATTTCCCCGACAAAGGCATGGTTACGGGCGTAGCCGCGCTGCGTGGAATAGCCGAGGGAGAGAATAAAGCCTTCATCGCCCCGCGCGAGATTTTGCAAGCGCACATCCCGGCCCGCGGGAAACTCCATCGGCTCCCGGGTCAGGTCACCGACGGTTGAACTCTCGTCGCTCTCTCCGGGAACGGCCGTTTCGATCAATCCCTCTTTATTCAGGAGTTCCAGAACCCGCGGAATATCCTCATCAACAGCCTCTTCCGCCTCTTTGGCCTGCTCTGTCTCAAGCCCTTCCGCCGCCAGCGCAAAATCGAGAAGCCGGTGTGTGTAGTCGAATGTCGGCCCCAGTATCTGTCCGCCCGGCAAGTCCTTGAATGTCGCAGATACCCGCCGATCCAGCGCCATTTCGGCTGTATCGATCGGCGTGCTGTATCCAAATCTTGGCAATGTCGTCCGGTAGGCGCGGATCAGGAAAATCGCCTCAATCAGATCACCCCGCGCCTGCTTGATGGCCAGTGCCGCAAGTTCCCTATCGAACAGGGACCCTTCCGCCATCACCCGGCTGACGGCATGGCTCAACTGCTCTGTAATCTGTTTCAGGCTGAGCTCTTTGATGGCCGGATCACCGCGACGCTCCTCGGCCAAATATCGATGCGCATTCTCGATGGCTTTTTCGCCACCCTTGACCGCGACATACATGCCTAAACCTCTACTTTCGTGCTGCGCGGCAATGCCGCTAGTTGGCTGTCGCTGGTGAGTATCCAGTCGAGCCCGCGCGGAAAGAGCGCCTGATTGGCGGAAACATGAGACCAGAGGGATGCCGGCTGCTCTTCCACGCAGAAACGGCGCGGCGCATCGAAGCCCGGACCGGAGAATAACGGTCCCTCCCCTTCGATCAGCCTTTCACTTTCCAGAATGACCGTGGCGGAGCGGTCGGGATATTCCGCGGACCCGAGCGACAATTCCTCTGTGATGCTAAGGTCCCGTTCGGCCGACATAACGGCGAAGACTGCCTGTCGAGGATCATCAAGGATAGGACAACCCGCATGAAAGCGAAGATAAGCCCTTGCCTCTGCCGTATCGCATTCCGGCGCGAGCCAGACCGGCGTATCCATATCACCTAGCGTGAGCAGCACCGCAACCGTGCCAACGTTCAATCCGCGTGGCGGGCTTATGGACACCGGCAAGGAATGAATTTTTGCCGGCCGAGCCATTGCATCCAGCACGACACGAAAGCAGGCGGTGGCGTCGAGAACGTTATTTTCAAACCCACCAGACAGTGGCGCAGTGTCTGACGTCATCATGCCGTATCCTCACCGCGCACCATCGTGTAGAAATCCACTTTCGTAGCGGCCGCCTTTCGTGACCGCGCCTCCCGCGCCCGATCGAACTTATCGGCAAGTGGCCGGATAACACGCGCCTGAATATCATTCCCCGCAGGAGAGGTTTGAAAAAGGGCATCGAATGCAGCGGCAAGCTCCGCATGGCGCCGGTCCCGGCCCGTGACATAGGCATGGCCAACCATGCCGTCCGACAGCCGGACGGCGCATCGCGTCACTGTCATTTCACCGAGATTAAACCGCTCTCCGGTTCCCCCGGCACGGCCTTGGGTCATCACTAGACCGGTTTCAGGCGGGCGCAGGAAGGCGTAGTCAACGCCCTCTCCCTCTCTCGCCCAGTGATGTTCAAGATCATCCACGCTTGCCCGGGCAAGCACGCCCATCCAGCTTTGCCGCGCTTCGTGATTATTCTCTGTCTTTCCTTTGGACACACATCCCCCTCACCGGAAACGCTCTGGCGATTTCTTTCATCATGAGGGGGATAGTGAGAGAGTTATGTGTCGTAACAGGAACAGATTTGTGAACTTTATATGACAGTGTCAGCTGCCCTGCAGCATCCCGAGGCCCTTGCCAAGGATCGGGCCGGTCGGTTTGCCCGTAGGAGAGCCGCCAAGCGGCTCAAAGGTCACTTCATACAGCTGTTGCTGTTTAGGTGCCGGCAGGCTTGGCCCATCGACAACAGCGGGCTGAACACCCGGCAAAACACCGAGCGAAACCGGGCCGGTTTCCGGCGACGGCAGAGTCCAGAGTTGCATGGTTTTACCGGTTGGCACTTCGACATCCGAGACAAACCTGATCTGTGCTTCGGAGTTTCCGTAATCTTCGACGATTGCCTGCGCAACGCCGTTTGCATCCACCAGCACGGCAACAATAACAGGCTCCGGTCGATTGAACGGAAGATAGCTGCCGATAATGATTCCGATAATGGTCGCGGCAATCGCGGGCCAGAAAACCTGCTTCGACAGCCAGGGTGATTTCTTCTTACTGGCGGTCATCGGCACAACCTTTGACGTGGCGGAAGCGGCTTCCTGCTCTGGCCCGAGCGCCTGCCTCACTTCATCTGCGAAACCTTCCCTCAATGTCTCGCTGGCGGCGCTGAGATCCAGCGGCAAAAACCGGTCCTGGGATTCGCCGACTGCTTTTGCGAGGTCAGGATTGTTTTCCATTTCCGCTTCAATGGCCTCAGCCTCCAGCGGTTCGAGCAGACCCAGAACATATTCGTCGGCAAGGCGGGCGATGCCGTCTTTGTCTGTAATCATGACAGGCACCCCCTTAACGACACCAGACTTCGCCGGACCCAGGATTTCACCGTCCCGAGCGGCACTTTAAGCCGCGCAGAAATCTCGCCATGGGAGAAACCGGCGACATGCGCCAACAGAATGGCTTCCCGTCCGGACGCATCCAGAGACGCGAGACAGTCTTTCAGTTTTGTCGTGCCCGGCAAAACCTCCCAGCCTTCCAGAGGAACCGTCTCCTGACGGGCGTCCTGCATTGTCGTCAATTCATCCGGGGGCAAGGCCGTCAAACGTGTTTCATCCCGCAGGATGTTACGGCAGCGGTTGCGCAGTATCGTATAGAGCCATCCCTTGGCCGATCCGGACTCCGCCCGGTACTGGGAGGCCTTACGCCAGACCTGCACCATTGTATCCTGCACGGCTTCCTCAGCTAGGTCCCGACGCGTCAGCATACGCATGGCGACACCCAGCAACCGCCCGCCTTCATCGCTCAGGATCATATCGATGCCACGGTTGTCGCCTGAAGCGCAAATGCCGACGGCCTCTTCAACGGAGCAGGTTTCTGAACTGGCGGTCTGGGTCACATAACTGTCCTTTTTTACCGGGCAAACGGCTCGATATGCTCACCAGAACAAATCATGAGGCCGCAAACTCCCCTCTAATATGCACTCAAATGGCCCTGTAAATTCAAGAAAAAATAAAAATTTTATTTTTTTGCATCCAAATGCGCTGCTGCTGTGTCTTCAGGTCAGAGCCGTCGAAACGCGTCGCTCTTCGTGATCAACAACTGAACTACAGAAAGGTTCTCACATGTTACGTTTGACAATTGCAACTTCCGCAGCTCTCGCATTTTCTATTTCGGCGGCTTCGGCCGCGCCAGCTATCGGACTGGTCGGAGATAAAACGCTGGTAATGTTCGATACGGACACGCTTGCCGTCTCCGGCACCATGGATGTCTCCGGCGTTGACAGCCTTGTCGGTATCGATCTGCGCCCGTCCAACGGCATGCTGATCGGCGTGACCCCGGATAACACCGTTGTCACCATTGACACCAAGTCCGGCGCGGCGAGTGAGCTTTCAAAAATGGACAAGGCCCTTCCCATGAATGGTGGCCCTGTCATCGTTGATTTCAACCCGGCCGCCGACAAACTGCGTTATATGTCCGGCACGACGAACCACCGCGTTAACGTCGATACGGGTGCCGTCACGGTTGATGGAAGCCTTGCCTATGAAGAAGGCGACATGCACAAGGGAGAAATGCCGGAAATTGCCGCCGCTGCCTATATCAACAGCTATGGCAAGCCGGAAAAAACAGCCATGTATGATGTCGACTCCAAGATCGGCGCCCTGATCCGCCAGACATCCCCGAATGACGGCACGCTTGCCGCAATCGGCAAGTTCGGCTTTGAAGGATCCGGCGCTTATGCCTTTGATGTTCAGACAACCTCGGACATGAAAAACACGGCATGGCTCGTGAACCAGAACACCCTCTACACCATTGATCTGGAAACCGGCAAGGCAGACAGCAAGGGCATGATTGAAGGGGCCTCCGGCGAAATCCGCGATATTACGATTCTCCCTGCGATGTAGTAGTCCGCTGCGTAGTAATTCGCTTTTTTCGTCCTGGCGCGGCCTTCGGGCCGCGCCTTTTTTGTTTCTCGAGAGACCTGGATTGCATTCCTCTTTGACTGCTTGTTCCTTTCCCCTATAACCGTCCTTTCGGAAATCATACAATCAAGGCATCTATGGGCACCGGCTCCAGAAAAATTGTGGCGATCGTCGGGGCGGGACCGGCGGGACTGATGGCGGCGCAGGTCCTCAGCCAGCATTCTTCTGTTGAGGTACATCTGTTCGATCATAAACCATCGGTCGCCAGGAAGTTCCTGATTGCCGGACGCGGCGGCCTCAACCTCACTCACTCAGAGGACATCGCGCACTTCACCCGGAAATATGCGGAGAATTCGACCCGGTTTTCAGAATATCTCAACCGCTTTTCACCGGACGACATGATCCGCTGGGCCAGCACGCTCGGCATAGAAACCTTCAAAGGATCAAGCGGCCGCATCTTTCCAACCGGCCTGAAGGCAACGCCTCTGCTGCGGGCCTGGCTGGCGCTTCTGGACGAACAGAACGTACAACTTCACCTGAAGCACTCCTGGATCGAGACCAGAGAGAACAGGACATTGATTTTCCGCACGGCTGTGGGAAAAACCGTCGAGTTTGACGCCGATGCTGTCCTTTACGCCATGGGCGGCGGAAGTTACGGCCATCTTGGCTCCGACGGGGCATGGATCGAAGCGATGCACAACCTAGGCGTTGAAGTCGCATCGCTAAAGCCCAGCAATTGCGGCTTTAATGTTGATTGGAGTGATTTCTTGCTCTCCAAGTTCGAAGGGGCTCCGCTTAAAAACATCCGGCTTTCCTATCAGGGGCGATCGGTTCCCGGCGATCTTGTCATTACCAGAACGGGCCTCGAAGGCAGTGCAATATATGCCCTCAGCAGGCCTTTACGCGATGCCTTGGAAACAACTAGTACCGTCACGCTTGATCTGGACATCAAACCCTCTCTGGCAGAAGAGGAAGTCACTCGGCAGCTCTCCGCTCCGCGCGGGAAAATGTCCCTATCGAACTTCCTTCGCAAGAAACTCAGGCTCTCGCCGCTGCAGACTGCCCTGCTCCATGAGGTCATGCCCAAACCCGATTTAAATGATCCAGGCAAGCTTTCAAAAGGCATAAAGGCGCTGCCTGTTACACTTGTCGGGATGCAGGGGATCGCCCGCGCCATCTCCTCAGCTGGCGGTGTGACATTCGGGAGCCTCACAGACAAACTGATGATTAAAGGTATGCGCGGGCAATTCGTTGCAGGTGAAATGCTGGACTGGGAAGCGCCGACGGGAGGCTACCTGTTACAGGGTTGCTTCGCCACCGGCGCTGTCGCTGCGGACGGGATTGCTGAATATTTAGAAATCCCTTGAAGAAAAATCGTCAAGGCTCCGCTGATTATTGCTTGCTGCCTTACGATAGGTTTCTTCTCTCATCGCAGCAATAATATCCAGCCGGGACAGACCTATATCCTTTAACAGATAGTCGGGCTGATCCAGCAAATGCTTATAATCGTGCCGATTTGCCCAGTATCGCAATATCTCTGTCAACTGCCCAGCAAGAAAGCTTACGGCAATTACAAGAAAATTCCGTCTTTTGCCAGTGTGTTCCTTACCACCGACGGTCGAAGCGTAAAACTTTTGTTGCATAACTCGATCCTATTATTAAATATGTTATCATTCCCGGCATAGCTTGCCGTTGTTCTGTAATTGCCGTGGAGATAGTGACCGACCGTTGTTGTCACCGTTGTAATGGCAGTGTTATTCTCCCTTTTTGATCGTTGTATTTTACTCGGCGGAGTTTTTGATGCATCCGGACCTCCAGGTTTCGCTTCTCGGCGAACCGCGTGTCACCTTTGAGGGCACGGATGCTCCTCTGCCGGCCTCGCGCAAGGCACGGGCCCTTCTGGCATATCTGATCGCCACCGCACGTCCCCATCGGCGGGAACGTTTGTGTGAGCTATTCTGGGATTTGCCTGATGATCCGAAAGCCGCCTTGCGATGGTCCCTAAGCAAGCTGCGCCGGATAGTCGACAGTCCAAACCGGCCCCGGATTATTGCGGACAGGGAAAGAGTTTACTTCGATACCGACGGCGTCAAAGTCGATATCAGGGATATCCATGCCCTGCTGAGGCAAAAAGTAGAGCCGATATCCGCCGAAAAACTTGAGATGATGGCCCTTCAACTGGATCAGCGCTTTCTGGACGGACTTGACGGCGCCGGAGACGACGCTTTCGATTCATGGCTGCTGTCAGGGCGGGAAGACGCCCGGCTCGCGCAGGCCGCCGTTCTGAAACAACTGGCCACGCATCCTGACCTGCCACCGGTCGCGGTACAAAAATGGACACGCCTTTGGCACGATATTGACCCGAACGCGGCAGAAGCGCATGAGCAGGAGACCATCGCATCAAAGCAGGATCCACAAGCCGCGCTCACTGCTACATCACGAGCTTCAGCCGCGAAGAACATGAAGCCGGATGCAACGACAACTGCTCTGCGCGCGCAACGGATCAGTTTTTGTGAGGCGCGGGACGGCACCAAGATTGCCTATGCTTCGGTCGGGTCCGGTCCGCCCATCCTGAAAGCCGCTAACTGGCTGAACCATCTCGAGTTCGACTGGGAAAGTCCGATCTGGGGGAAAAGTTTTGCCTCTGTCGCCCGTTACCGCAATTTTATTCGCTATGACGAGAGAGGTTGCGGCCTCTCCGACTGGGATGTTGCGGAACTTACGTTCGATGCGTTTGTGGAAGATCTGGAAGCTGTAGCCGACAAGGCGGGACTGGACAGGTTCCCGCTTCTCGGCATTTCGCAAGGATGCGCCGTTTCGATCGAATATGCCGCCCGCCACCCGGAACGGGTGTCCGGGTTGATCCTGATCGGTGGTTATGCTGCGGGATGGCGGCATCTGGCGAGCCCGGAGGAACAGGCACGCCGTGAAGCCGTGCTTAAACTGACAGAAGTCGGCTGGGGCACCGATAATCCGGCCTATCGGCATATTTTCTCGCAAACCTTTATGCCGGAAGCCAGCGCCGACGATCTCGCTTGGTTTGATGAGTTTCAACGCCAGACAACTTCCGCGAAAAACGCCGCCCGCTTTCAGGACGCCTTCGGCTATATCGATGTCAGGGACAGGCTGGCCGACGTCAAGGCGCCGACAATCGTCCTGCATTCCAAATATGATCAGCGCATACCGCTGGACATGGGCCGGGCCGTTGCCTCGGGAATTCCGGACGCCCGTTTTGTTCCGCTGGAGAGCCGAAATCACATTCTGGTGGATTATGAACCGGCATGGCAAGTCTGCCTCGAGGCGATCGAACAGTTTTTACAGGAAAAAGAGATTTAGGCGGGCCCCTCGCCTATTTAACGCCGGTATCATGCGCATGGGCGTCCCCAAGCTGCAGCAAAGGAGCCGCATCGATGTCTGCGGCATCCAGCATTGCGGCAACCCGTTGCAGGGACGCAATCAGCATTGTCTTCTCCCATACGGCCAATGGTTCGAACTGTTCGGCAAAGCGCTGATGAAGGGCTTCCGGCGCCTGGGAGAGCGCCTCCGCGCCGGCATCTGACAGGCTGACGAAAACTTTTCGTTTGTCACTGGTTCCCCGCGTCCGGCGGACATATCCCATCGCATCCAGCCGACTGACGATCATGGTCACCGTTGCCTGAGCCATATAAACACGCGCCGTAATTTCGCCAACCGTCAGTTCCGGCGATTCTTCAAGAGCCTGCAGGACGATCAACTGGGATGTCTTGAGGCCGGTCGCCACCCGAAGAGCTTTTCCATGCAGTTCCGTCGCGCGTAAAATCTTGCGAATAGAGACAAGCGCTTCGTTCAGCTGATCCATATGCGTTATCCTGTGCGGTCCTCGGGCACTATCAGGTAACGATACATAGCTCAAAATTGATGAATCATCTTCCATAATTTCTCAATTACTGAAATTTAAATCAAATATCAATGTATTTTTATTACGTTCGAACGCTACAACCGACCCATTTAGTAGCTTTAGGCACGCTATTTAAAAATATATTATTAAATTTTGGTGACTTGGTTGACATGAGAGCCATGGCTGGTTATGTCATACGCAATAAAATTATATCGATAATTGATATATTTAATGTGAGGGAAGTTAAGTCCAATGAGTGCAAAGAAAGACCGTGACCCGGAAGTTATTCTCAGGCGCCCGTCCCCCGAAGACGGCGTTGCCATTAATGAACTGGTGGAGAAGTGCAAACCTCTCGACGAGAATTCGGTCTATTGTAACTTGCTGCAGTGCTCGCACTTCAGCGAGACCAGCTCTTTGGCAGAAATCGATGGGGAAGTTGCCGGATTTGTGTCCGGTTACACAATCCCGGAAGATGAAGAAAGCCTCTTCGTCTGGCAGGTTGCCGTTGCACCGGAAGCACGCGGCCTGTCCCTCGGCAAACGCATGATTTTCGATATCCTGCACCGCTCTTCTGCAAAGAAGGTGAAATATATCAAAACGACGATTACGCCTGATAACAAGGCGTCCCACGGCGTCTTCAACTCGATCGCCCGGGAAATGGGTGCGGACGTCGATAAGGACATCCTGTTCGACGAGGAAGAACATTTCGATGGCCAGCAGGATACGGAAATGCTGTGGAATATCGGACCATTCAAGCGGGCGGACATCATGTCAGCCCTCACCAGCGCGGCATAGAACCGGAGCAATCCCATAATCCAGTCAGTTTAAGCGGATGCATCCGGAACCCGGAGCGCAACACCATAGCTTATGAAACGACTGTTTTTTTAACCCAACAAAAAAGTGAGGTCGCCATCTCTATTTTTGAAAGACGTGAATCGCAAGTTCAAAGTTATGCCAGATCTTTCCCTGTCGTGTTCGACAAGGCACAAGGAGCTATCCTGACGGACGAAAAAGGCAATGTATTCATAGACTTCCTCGCGGGGGCCGGCAGCCTGAACTATGGTCATAATGATCCGGATATGCGGGATGCCCTGGTGGAATATCTGGGTTCCGGCGGCATTACCCATGGCCTGGATATGCATACACGGGCAAAGGCCGCTTTTCTGGATGCGTTTGAAACGCATATTCTCAAGCCGCGCGACATGGATTATGTGTTGCAATTTACCGGCCCGACCGGCGCAAACGCCGTTGAGGCCGCGCTGAAACTGGCCCGCAAGGCCAAGGGACGGAGCAATATCATCAGCTTTACCAACGGCTTTCACGGGGTGACACTGGGTGCCCTTGCGGCCACAGGGAACGAACATCACCGCGGCGCAGCGGGCGTGGATATGCCGGGCGGCACGGCCATGCCATATGACGGCTACCTTGGTAAGGATACGGACAGCACGGAATATCTCGACCGCGTCTTGGGCGATCCATCCAGCGGCGTTGACCTACCGGCAGCCGTGATTGTCGAATGCGTCCAGGGTGAAGGCGGACTGACCGCCGCCCGCATGGAATGGCTACAAAACCTGGAAAAGGTATGTCGCAAGCATGACGTCCTGCTCATCGTCGATGATATTCAGGCCGGTTGCGGACGGACGGGCACTTTCTTCAGCTTCGAACCCGCCGGTATTAAACCGGACATGGTAACACTTTCGAAGTCCCTTTCCGGCTTTGGCCTGCCCTTTGCGGTCACTCTGATCAACCGGGACCTCGATATCTGGGAACCCGGCGAGCATAACGGGACGTTCCGTGGCAACAACCATGCCTTCGTGACGGCCACGACCGCCATCGAGAAATTCTGGAAGGATGAGAGCTTCGCAAACAGCGTGAAGGATAAAGGCGAGAAATTGCGCAAGGGATTTGAAGCAATTCAGAAAAACTGCGCGGAACATGTCGTCGAACTTCGCGGTCGCGGCATGATGCGCGGAATTGTCGTCAAGTCCGGCGATCTTGCAGGACGTATCGTGGAGGAGTCCTTCAAGCGCGGACTGGTCATAGAAACCTCTGGTGCGCATGGTGAAGTCGTGAAATGCCTCGCCTCTCTCACCATTACGGATGAGGAACTGGACCGTGGTCTGGAGATTCTCGGTCAGGCATTTGCCGTAGCGATTAACGCAGAAAACCCGGATCTGATCGCCGCAGAATAACTGAAGCAATACGACTAAATATATTTTCAGGAGACTATTATGATCGTTCGCACGCTTAAGGAGTGTGAAAACACGAACCGCACCGTAAAAACCGATACCTGGCAGAGCGTTCGTCTTTCCCTGGCGGATGACGGGATGGGATTTTCCTTCCACATTACGACGATCTATGCCGGAACGGAAACGCCCATCTGGTACAAGAACCATTTCGAGACGGTTTACTGTATTTCCGGCAACGGCGAGGTGGAAACCGTCAGCGATGGCAAGATCTACAAGATCGAGCCCGGCACCGTCTATATTCTGAACAAGAACGACCAGCATCTGCTGCGGGGCGGAACCGAGGATATGCAGCTCGCCTGCACCTTCAACCCCCCTCTCAATGGCCGTGAGGTCCATGATGCGGATGGCGCCTACAAACTGAACGATGAAGCGCTGCAAGACGCTTGATGCGCGGAAACGGGAAATCAATGACACGTAAAATGAGTCAAGGCTCTGCCGGCGATATAGGCTCAGAGGGCCAGAAGGCACATACCGTCCACAAGATTGGCGGCACCTCGATGTCTGACATCGACGTTGTATTCAATAACATCCTGATCGGAAACAGGAAGGGCAACGCCCTCTATAACCGGATTTTTGTTGTTTCGGCCTATGGCGGTATCACCGACATGCTGCTGGAAAACAAGAAAACTGGGGAACCGGGCGTTTTTGCGCTCTATGCCGGTTCGGAAAATGACTGGGCCTGGGGCGATGCGTTGTCCAGGGTGCAAAGTCATATGCTGGAGCTTAATGCCGACGCCTTTGACGACGAGGCAGATCGCAAACTCGCGGACCGTTTCGTGCAGGAACGGGTCGAGGGCGTTCGAAGCTGCCTGATCGATCTGCAGCGCATCTGCGGATATGGCCATTTCAAACTCAAAGAACATCTGATGACCGTGCGGGAAATGATCAGCGGCATTGGTGAAGCCCACAGCGCGCATAATACAATGCTGCTTCTGCGCCGCCGGGGTGTAAATGCGGAGTTTGTCGATCTTTCGGGCTGGCGTGAAAGCGAAAGCATGAGCCTTGAAGACCGCATCCGCGGCGCCTTCGCCGACATTGACGTCAGGAAGGTGTTGCCGATTGTTACCGGCTACACCCAGGCTGCTGACGGCCTCATGGGAATTTACGGGCGCGGATATTCAGAAGTGACATTTTCCGCAATCGCCTGTGTTACCGGCGCCAAAGAAGCTGTCATCCACAAGGAATTCCATCTTTCCAGTGCCGATCCTCGGATTGTTGGTGCCGGCAAGGTACAACCCATCGGACGGACGAACTATGATGTTGCCGATCAGCTGTCCAACATGGGCATGGAGGCAATTCATCCTCGTGCGGCAAAGGGTCTACGGCAACAGGGCATTCCCCTTCGCATCGTCAATACGTTCGAGCCGGAGCATCCCGGCACCGTTATTGATGAAAACTGGACACCGGAAGAGGCCCGTGTCGAGATCGTGACCGGTCTTGAAAACGCTTTTGAGGTGGAAATTTTCGACCAAGATATGGTAGGTATTCCCGGCTCTGGCGAGATTGCGCTCACGGCGTTCCGCCGCTTCAAGCTGCCGCTTGTCAGCTGGAGCATGAATGCCAACACGATGTCCTTCTATGTGTCGGCACCGATGAAGCAGATTCGCCGTGTGATTGAGAATATCCAGAAGCATCAGCCCGGTGCGGACATTCAAACCCGCAAAGTCGATATCGTTTCGGCTATCGGCGCCAATCTGAGGGGCAAGAACCTGCTTGGCGATGCAATCTCGGCAATTGAAAGCTCCGAGCTTGAACTTCTGGCTTCCCATGTCACGGGACGCGGCGTCGATATTCAGTTCGCCTTCCCGGATGGCAGCTACAATCAGGCTGTCGAAATCCTGCATAAGGCGCTTATCGAAAACGCCGACTGCAAATTGGTCGAAGCCAAGAGATCTGCCGCCTGATAGTCGGCAGCCCCTGCCCTATAACGTGATCCTTTACCGCCCCGGATATCCGGGGCGGTAAAGAGCATAGCATCTCTTCATACTAAATCACTTTCTCAACGATGAATGGCGTCGCAGCCGGTTTCGCGAACCTCATCAACCCGGCGTCAAGCCCCGTAAGCGTTCGGAGCGTCGACGCAGCATCTCGAGGGTGGTCAACATCAGGATTGACAGCACCACCAGAATTGTCGCCACAGCGAGGATTGTCGGGCTGATCTGTTCGCGCAAGCCCGTGAACATTTGCCATGGGAGCGTCTTCTGCCCTGCCGAGCCCACAAACAGGACGACCACGACTTCATCGAATGAGGTAATGAAGGCAAACAGGCCGCCGGAAATCACACCCGGCAGGATAAGCGGCATCTGTACCTTGAAGAAGGTCCGCACCGGATTGGCACCAAGATTGGCGGCGGCCCGAGTCAGACTGCGATCGAAACCGACGAGCGTTGCCGTCACCGTGATGATAACGAACGGAATACCGAGGGCGGCATGGGCCAGCACAACACCGAAATACGTCCCCTGCAGGCCAACACGGCTGTAGAAGAAGTACATCCCGGCCGCGGAAATAATCAACGGCATGATCATCGGCGAGATCAGGATCGCCATAATCGCCCTTCGAAAGGGTACAAACGGCTGACTAAGCCCGATTGCCGCCAGCGTCCCCAGCGAAACCGATATCAATGTCGCAACAGGCGCAATCGCAAAACTGTTTTTAAGTGCGCCCTGCCAGTCGGAATTGGTGAAGAAATCTTCATAATGCTTGAGCGAATAGCCCGCCGGATCAAAATTCAGCATCTCCGGCGTAAAGGTGAAGAAATTCTCGGCATTAAAACTGAGCGGCATCACGACGATGATCGGCGTGATCAGGAAAATAAAAATCGCCCAGCAGATAACCACAAAGGTATGATGCCACAGGACCTGTCCCGGCGTCGCATAAGAAGGCAGCCGCCGACGGTATTGCCCTGTTGCAAGCCAGAAGACAAACCAGGTAAAAACCCAGCCAAAAATGGCCCCGATGATGGCCCCTGCAATCTGCGCTTGTAGATAACCGACTATCAACCCGAGAATGACCATGACAATCTGGGAAATACGCCGGGATTTGGCGATTTTCACAATACCGAAGGCAACGATACCCCCGAAAACCAAGCCGCCGATTACGCCAATCAGCGGAATATCCTGCGTCATGCCAAACAGCAAACCGAATACGGCGGCGAAGAAGGCACCTCCTCCTGCTACGAGCTGGTTTGAGGGAACGACGGTTTGTTCTATTTTTTGCGTAATCATGACTTCACCCCCCCAACTTGACGTTATCAATGCCGACTATTCGGTCATATACCCAGTACAGCAGCAACACGACGGCAAGCAGGATCGTGCCGAGAGCGGCAGCAAGGCCCCAGTTGAGAGAACTGGAAATGTGATAAGCGATCCGGTTGGAAATAAAGGTCCCTGTTGTCCCGCCCACGATTTCCGGTGTGATATAATAACCGATCGAGAGGATGAACACGAGAATTGAACCGGCGCCAATGCCGGGAATGGATAGCGGGAAATATACTCGCCAGAAAGCCGTCCAGTTTGTTGCGCCCAACGATTTTGCGGCGCGGGTGTAGGTTTCCGGGATCGTCCGCATGACCGAATAAAGTGGCAGCACCATAAAGGGCAGCAATATATGTGTCATGGCGACAATCGTACCAAACTGGTTGTTGATCAGCACCAGACGCCCGGCCTCATCCACAATATTGAGCCAGACAAGGGTATCGTTGATCACACCCTGCTGTTGAAGCATCACTTTCCAAGCTGACGTCCGGACCAGCAGTGACGTCCAGAACGGCAATAGAACCATGATCATGAGCAGATTGGCTTCCCGCATGGGACGGTTCGACATCAACCATGCGATCGGATAGCCGAGCAGAATGGCGCAGCCCGTAATCACGAGAGACATAAACAGGGTCCGCATGAACAGGACGCCATAAATCCGTTCGTTATCGGGCCGAACCGAATATCCTTCAAATTCCTTTTGGAGGTCTATAGCATTCAGAAAATATCCCTCGGTATAGGGCGGAGAGTAGGTTCTGATGGTCTTCCAGACATCTTCAGCCCCCCAGTCCTTGTCGAACCCGATAAAGGCTTCCTTGAAATTGATAGTCTCGAAGTCCGGAACGGCATTCGCGCTTTTCTGAATAAGATCCCCCGCTTCGGAAGCGTCTTCAAGCGCCACCAGATCATCATACAGGGCGACATAAATAAAATCTTCCAGCTCTTCTTCATCGGGATTGTCGCCGTCTGCGATCAGATAGTCCCGCCAGGCGTTATAGGCCCACATGGCTCGTGGCAGCAGATCACTGGCATCCGAATTATCCGCGAGAGATTGCCAGGTGGCGATTTCACTCCAACTAGGATCAATATTTTCAAACTGTTCTCTGTAAACTTCCACATCGAGGCGGTCGACGCGCCGTCCGGATTTCCGGAAAAGGGATGACATCCCTGATTCCTCGTAATTGAGGCGCGTCCCAAGACGCGTATGTTCCTTTTTTTCCGCCGCCACGAACATATCGACGTAAAGCGCAGAAAAGACTTTTTCACCCGGAACGACCGACTCAATATCTCCGCCCGAGTCGATCAGAGCAACGGTCTGGGGCAGCGTTTCCTCAACAATCTTGTTTTCCACCGAGCGGAACAGCATATCCGCGATAGGCGCGATAAATGTAATCAGAATGAATGCCAGCAATGGGGAAATCAGCAGCAGAGCCCTTAGCTTTTGCATCCGCAGAGAACGCATGAGGCTGCGCTTTAGGGGTGTCCCATCAGCGGCTAGTACGGGACCATTATCGGTGGAATCGCTCATTCTTCAGTCGCCATTTCTAGTTCACAAAATTGGCCGGTATCTCCCTGCCGGCATATAAAGAGAGCAGGTGCGACGCACCTGCTCTCTTTTGTCTTACTGAGCCAACCAGGCCTGGAATTTCGCGTCGATATCGTCGCGATAATCTGCCCAGAACTCGTAATTATATAGGAACGTGTTCTTGGCATTGTTGGGATCAGTCGGCATATGCGGTGCCATTTCAATACCGAGCTCGGCATGCTTGCCAACCAGCGGTGCGGATGACTTCCGTGCCGGACCGTAAGAGATATATTTCGCCTGATCGGCAAGACGCTGTGTATCCGTCGCGAACTTCAGATAGTCCATGACGCGGGCCTTGCGCTCATCGCTGAGGCCAGCCGGAACAATCCAGCCGTCAAGGTCAAACACCTGGGCGTCCCAGAGCATGGCGACAGGCTGGTCCTGCTCTTCAATGACTGAAAACAGCCGGCCGTTGTATGTTGAACCCATTACGACTTCGCCATCGGCCAGAAGTTGCGGCGTATCGGCGCCAGCTGACCACCAGATTACATCATCCTTGATCGTACCTAGCTTGGCAAGGGCGCGTTCCTGCCCTTCCTCCGTGGCGAGGATATCATAGACATCTGCCTTGGCAACACCGTCGCACAGCAGGGCCCATTCCATATTGTTGATCGGGCGTTTTTCCAGTGACCGTTTGCCGGGCCATGTTTCGGTATCGAAAATAGCGCAAACGTCCGTTGGCTTTTTATCGCCAACCATGTCTGTGCGGTACCCGAAAGTCGTGGAGTAAACAATCTGCGGAATGAAGCAGTCAGAAACAATCAGATCGCCGAAGTCTTCACTCGCCGGTGTGCCGTCCGGTGCGGCTGCCAGGACTTTGTCATGGTCAATTTCCGCCGCCAGCCCCTCGTCACAAAGACGAATGGCATCGGAGGCGACAACGTCCACAAGGTCCCAGGTCACATTACCGGCTTCGTCCATTGCACGCAGCTTCGCAACTGCTTCATTGGAGCTTTCGTCATTAATAATTTTAATGCCGGTCTTCTCCATGTACGGCTCGTGATAGGCTTTCATCTGGGAATTTGAGTAAGCACCACCCCAGGACACAATGGTCATTTCATCTGCCATATCGGCCGCAGTTACCGCTGTCGCCGTGACAGCCGTAAACGCTATCGCAATCGACAGCTTCGTAAATACCTTCATAAAATCCTCCTCTGGAATTTTTCAGTTAGTTTATTTTGATACTAATTGATCTACGGGATATCCCGGCGCAGTCAGCCCGCCCAGGGCCGCCGCCAGGGGTTTTCCTGCCATCAAGCATCAAGTGCCCGGCAATCTTCCGCCAGCCACCCGATCTCAATCTGCTGACCCGGCTCAAACCGGATTTGATTGGCAGCATTGCGTGTCTTCACAATGAAGTCTTCTTTTCCCGCGACCCTCAGTCGTGTTCGAAAGATGTCGCCCATATAGATAAACTCAAGCACTTCCGCATTGAGCGTATGGGCGTCTTCACCAAGACGATCACGGCCGAATTCAACCCTTTCCGGGCGAATCGAGACTTTCGTGCGCTCTCCAACCTTGCTGACATTCACAGGCGTCGTGTCAATCAGTCCGCCATCATCAAGCCGCACCAGCGCTAGCTCGCCACGGATTTCCTCGACAACGCCCTCAAGCGTGTTGTTCTCGCCAATAAACTGAGCGACGAAACTATTTTCGGGTTCCTCATAAAGCTGATCCGGCGGCGCCAGCTGCTGGATTCGCCCGTCATCAAACACCGCAACACGATCTGACATGGTCAGGGCCTCCGTCTGGTCATGGGTCACATAGACCACTGTAATGTCCAGATCATCGGCAATGCGCTTGATTTCAAACTGCATATGCTCACGCAGCTGTTTATCCAGCGCGCCCAGCGGCTCATCCATCAGGACCAGGCTGGGATCAAAAACCAGTGCCCGCGCCAATGCTATCCGCTGTTGCTGCCCTCCAGACAGTTGCGCGATACGGCGCGCACCGAAGGCCCCCATCTGCACCATTTCAAGCGCGCGTTTGACTTTCTCTTCACGCTCGGACTTGCTCATTTTGCGAATTTCAAGCGGAAAGGCGAGATTCTCGTTCACCGTCATATGGGGGAAAAGCGCATAGTTCTGAAAAACCATGCCAATCCCGCGCTTGTGTGGCGGAATATTGTTAATGCCCTGCCCATCCAGCCGGATATCACCATGCGTCGCCGTTTCGAAACCCGCCAGCATCATGAGACATGTTGTCTTTCCCGATCCTGATGGTCCCAGCATTGTCAAGAATTCGCCTTTCGGCATCGCGAGGTTCAGGTCTTTGACAACCAAAGTCTCGCCATCATAACTCTTCTGCACACGATCGAATTCGACGAACGCGTGCCCCTCCGCTGTATCAACCAAATTGGTCCCCTCTTGTTACATCCAGTGGATAAAAAATATCCATCATTGCACCTTCCTGTCTGATCTAATTACAGCAAGATTCTGTAAATAACACAACCGTATAAATTTATTTTTTTATGAATCGGTCAAAAAAAATCGAACAATCGTTTGTATAACAGGAGATACAGGACATATCCGATCAGTATTCTGATTACATGAATACGTTAATATGTATCCATTATTCTGTTGAATTAGAAAAACTTTTCAGACTTTGACCTAAATTACACTTAGGTATTTATAATATCATAGGAATATTATATGTATCCCGGAAAAATTATTATAAAGCTACGGAACATGCTTTAAGTGAGCGCTATCGGAGAAAGACAGTCTCGTTCCAGTGCGACATAAATTGACCCAATCGCGCCGTCGCCATGCTGCCAACCGCACCGAGAACGTCACAAGCGTAATCTCTTCATCTCTGCCGGATGACCATACTAGCGATCATATCTCGCCATGCTTCCCTCGAAGATCAAATACAGAGGGCGTTTTTTACTTGCTATATTTAGGGAAGTATCCGGAAAATTAGACAACTATATCTTCCAAATAATTGTTCTTATTAATTATCGATATAGAGGAGATGTGGCGGT